>ERZ791794.798-NODE-798-length-19590-cov-5.070540_pt1 | contig 19590 bp, 16 predicted proteins | sample MGYA00510312_ERZ791794 | MGnify/ENA primary metagenome ERZ791794 (study PRJEB30046, sample SAMN00791977) | human gut metagenome | study: EMG produced TPA metagenomics assembly of the A metagenome-wide association study of gut microbiota in type 2... | reverse complement strand
ACGTACAACGAGTTTTTAGTTATTTATATTGGGAGTTTTGACACGCCCTCCTCCTGCAATATGTTATTTTTTATAAAAACACAAGAATTTTAAAAGATTTCTTTGTTTTTCATTTGCCATTCAATGCTTAATAACTACCTTTGCTATATACATTATCCTTATCTTTTTAAGCAACTCTAACCATATCTATTCTGTTTATGACTAATTCTAACGACATTCCTTATGACGTTGTACAGTTTCTTGAAAAACGAAAGCATATAGAAATATGGGGACGAAAATTGCCTCACTGGTTTCAAGAAAACAAAACAATGTTCGTTACATTTCGATTAGCTGACTCACTACCTAAGAATAAAGTGGAAGAATTCTTAGCTGACCGTGCCAATATGCTAAAGGAAGAAAAAAGAACTGCCGGTAACAATACACGTAAAGCATACGATATAATGATGATGCGTAAGATGGAGTATTGGCTAAATAACGGTTATGGAAATTGTATACTGCGACGTGAAGATGTACGTAACGTTTTAGTGGAGGCATTATACTATTATAACAACAAGGAATACTTACTTCATACCTTTGTCGTAATGCCAAATCATGTGCATATATTGTTGTCATCACTTACAAATAAACCAATAAATAATATTATTGGTAAGGTTAAGGAGTTTACTACTTTTCAACTTAGAAAGTCATTGGGAATAAATGAGGATATATGGCAGAAAGGTATATTTGACAGAATACTTAGAAATTGGGATGAGTTTGAAAAGTATGTTGATTATATTGCTAATAATCCAAAGTCACTCCCTGAAGACTCTTACTCTCTGTATATACAAGAATCGATACGATAAGGTTGGTAGGAGGCTACGGCATTAGCTTTCCGCTACGCGCCGCTGACTTTCAGTTCTTGCCGTAGCCCTTGGCGACTGAAATAAAATTGTTACAACTATTTGCAATGGCTACGGCAACTATTTGCAATGGCTACGGCAGGAATGCCGTAGCCTCCTACATGCATCCTACGATATGCAAAAGTATAAAAAAAGCGTGGCACTCTGTATGAGCGCCACGCTTGTATATTAGTATATTAACTAATTGTCTACTTATTTAACCTCTACGGCTTCGAGAGCTGCCTCCTCGTGCTTGATCTTGCGACCGAGTGTGAGGTAAGCCACCGGAGCAGCCATGAAGATAGAAGAGAGTGTACCGAAGATTACACCGAGCAACATTGCGAACGAGAAGCTGCGAGTGCTCTCACCGCCGAAGCAGAAGATACAGAGCAGCACGATGAGTGTTGAGAACGATGTATTGATAGTACGTGCGAGGGTCTCGTTCAGCGACTTGTTGAAGAGCTCCTGCAGATCCATCTTCTTGTGGAGTGTGAGGTTCTCGCGGATACGGTCGAACACAACCACCTTATCGTTGATAGAGTAACCGATAACGGTAAGGATAGCACCGATGAAGGTCTGGTCAATCTCGAGAGAGAACGGCACTACGTCCCAGAGGAGTGAGAAGAATCCGATAACGATTGTTGCGTCTACGGCGAGGGCTACTGTAGAGCCTACAGAGAACGCTACGTTGCGGAAACGTACGAGGATGTAGAGGAAGATGGCTGCGAGGGCGAAGAGTACGCTGATGATAGCACCGTGTGTGATGTCCTTAGCCACTGCCGGACCTACCTTTGTAGACGATATGATAGAACCGCCTGCGCGTACGTCAGGGTTCTTGAATGCCTCAACGCTTTCCTGTGTTACGAGACCTGCGCCGTGGAGACCCTTGTAGAGGATGTCCTCTACCTCGTTGTCGATAGCCGGGTTGTTCGACTCGATCTTGTAGTTGGTAGAGATACGGATTGTCTTGCCGTCTGTACCGAGTGCGAGAGCATTAACTGTTGCGCCCTTGAAGAGCGGTACGAGGGCTTCCTTCACCTGCTCAGGCTCTGTCTGCTTCTCGAGCACCACTACGTAGTTGCGACCACCAGTGAAGTCAATACCCTTGCTCAAGCCACGTACGAAGAAGCTGCCGAGCATGATGAGGATTACGATGCCGAACACTGTGAACGATGTCTTGTATGACGACATGAACGCGAAGTTCTTGTTCGCCATAAAGTTGCGTGACACACGTGTAGAGAAGTTCTGCTTTGTCCACTTGTCGTGCTTCAGACGGTTCTCGTAAACGAGGCGTGTGAGGAACACTGCGGTGAAGAACGAGCAGCAGATACCGATGATAAGTGTGGTAGCGAAGCCGCGGATTGGACCTGTACCGAACACGTAGAGGATGATACCTGTGATGATTGATGTCAAGTTAGAGTCGAAGATGGCTGAGAAGGCGTTGCTGTAACCCAGCGAGAGTGCCTGCTTGGTGCCGAGACCCTTCTTGAGTTCCTCCTTGGTGCGCTCGTATATAAGCACGTTGGCATCCACCGCCATACCGAGGGCGAGCACGATACCGGCGATACCTGGCATTGTGAGGGCTGCCTGGAACGATGCCATGATACCCATGGTGAAGAAGAGGTTGAGGAGGAGGGCGCCGTTAGCTACCATACCCGGGATGAAGTCGTACATCACTACCATGTAGATCATCAAGATGATGAAGGCGAAGATGAACGAGATGAAGCCCTGCTGGATTGACTGCGCACCGAGTGTCGGACCTACCACTTCCTCCTGAACGATGTGTGCCGGAGCCGGCATACGACCAGACTTAAGAGTGTTAGCCAAGTCCTTTGTATCTTCGATTGTGAAGTTGCCAGAGATTGAAGACTGACCGCCAGAGATCTCGCCGTTTACGCGCGGAGCAGAGTAAACTGTACCGTCGAGTACGATAGCGATTGCCTTGCCTACGTTAGCCTTTGTGAGGGCTGCCCAGCGGCGTGCACCGTCAGAGTTCATTGTCATTGAAACCTCAGGCGAACCTGTAAGGTTGTTGAACTGGTCCTTAGCGTCGGTCACTACGTCGCCCTCGATAGGAGCGCGACCGTTGCTGGTTGTCACCTTAATAGCGTGAAGCTCGTAGATATTCTTTGCCTGGATGCCGTCAGCTGGCTTAGCACTCCAAAGGAGGCGGCAGTCGGCGGGAAGTATCTGCTTAGCAAGAGCCGAGTAGATAATCTTGTTTACCTCTGCTGTATCGCGTGCCGAAGCGTAGCCTACGAGGCTGAGCGCGCCGTTGCCAGAAGGCTGGAGCACAGAGAAGAGCGGGTTCTGCTTCTTAGCCTCAGCCATAGCTGCTGCGTCGTCTGCCTTAGCGTCCTTCTTTGTCTTGAACGCTGCCTTTGCCTTAGCTTCTACCTTCTCGGCTGCTGCTACTGCTGCTGTGTCGGTAGCAACCGAGTCGGCTACTTCCTCCTTGGCACCAGAGCGGTGGTTAGCCTCGCGCTGGTTGAGCTGTGAGAGGTAAGGGATGATTTCGTCTGAGTTGTATGTCTCCCAGAACTCAAGGTTTGCGCTACCCTGGAGGAGCTTACGCACGCGCTCCGGCTCGTTGATACCCGGCATTTCTACCATGATACGACCCTGCTGACCCTCGAGCTTCTGGATGTTAGGCTGTACGACACCGAACTTGTCGATACGTGTACGTACGACGAGGAACGAGTTATCGATAGCTGCCTGCACCTCTGAACGGAGCACCTTCTCTACTTCCTTGTCAGAAGAGTTAGGCGACACCTTGCCCTGGAGCTGCTGTGTAGCGAAGATCTCTGAGAGATGACGTCCCGGAGCGTTCTTCTTGAAAGCGTTGACGAAGAGAGTGATGAAGTCGCTCTGCGATACTTCGTGCTCTGCGCGAGCCTCTTTCATCGACTTAACGAAAGCTGCGTCTACCTTGTGGTCGGCGAGGTTCTCGAGTACATCAGGAACGCTCACTTCAAGGATGACGTTCATACCGCCTTTAAGGTCAAGACCGAGACCGATCTGTGTTTCGAGACACTTCTGATAAGAGTAGATGCCAAGATACTTCACGGAGTCCTTGTAGTCCTGCTGTGCGATAGGATCCTTTATCTTCGCAGCCTGGCTGTCGTAGTACTTTGTGGCAGCCGAGAACGAGAGATAGAAGATACTTGCAAGCGTCAAAAGGACGGCTGTTACAATTACAATACCTTTGTTCTGCATTTTTTTGATTTATTTTTTGTTATTATTATTTTTTCGCTGTGTGTACAGATAGCGTGCAAAGTTACAGATTTTTTCAGTTAAACCGAAATTTATAGCTTTATTTCTTTGTTTTGCAGAGGTTTAAGAGTTTAAAACACTTATAAAAGTCCAGTTTTTTAAATATTTTTATAATATATAAGGTGAAAAAGCACTTTCTAAAGTGGTGGCATCACCCCTATACTCATTGCTATTTTACCCTTTGCAGCTTACATACAATCGGATAATGATCGGATGCACTTATACTATTGTCCACCTTGCACTCATAGGGTTTCCAATGGTCGGAGCACATAATGTTGTCTATGCGCACGTAGAAAGCGTTGTAGTGGTAAGATATACCAGGACCATTCGCCGTAGCTACATAACAGTCGGTGAGTTCTTTAGCTAAGCGTTGATGGGTATAGGATATGGGCGAATCGTTGAAGTCGCCTGCAAGGATTATGCTCTGATGCTTATGATGCTCTATGTATTCAGCCACAGCGTCTGCCTGTGGTCCACGTTTCGCTGACGACTCGCCAAGCAGGTTCCACAGGCGATGTGTTTCCTGTTTTGTTTCATCGCTTTCCATGTCACCTTTCAACATCGACTTAAAGCGTGTACGGTCTTCGGGCGACAATCCGGTAACCTGGAAGTGGGCTACAATAACAAGCGTAGTGTCCTTTTCACCTGTCTTTAGAGCATAAGATACTGCGTTATATGTATCCTCTTCGGTGGATATATATTCCTCCCCTACTATCGGCAACTTACTATATATACCGACAGCATCGCCTCCTTTGGGATTTTTCGAGCCACTATACTTGCTGTAAGGATACTTCACGTCCAACAACGAGTCTATCTTCACACGCTTTGCCCATTGTACATCAGCTTCCTGCAAACAAACGATATCAGCGTCCTGTTCCAACATATAATCGGCTATAGCGCATGGCTGCGACAAGTCGGTCCACGTAGAAAAGCAGAATACATTGTACGACATTATCTTCAACGCATCCTCAGGAGCCGAAGACGGAACATTCAGCGGAACATAAGTGCGCACCGGACCGAAACATACTATCATTCCGACTAACGAGATGAGTGCCCCACGCTTACGAAACAACAACCAAAAGACGAGAAATACTATATTAAGCAGCAAAAACAAGGGGAATACAAGCCCAATGTTAGCTATCAACGGATGAGCCGTAGGGTTAACCCTGTCGCTATATCCTATAGCTAACATAAAGAGCACCGTCACCACATTGAATGCGGCGACGATGCGAAAGATTATTGATTTTATATTTTTCAAAGCGTGTAAGTCTGTTTTTTATTTTCTGTTACTTGCATCAAAGAGTTGCTGTTTCTCTTCACGCGTTAGCGACTCGTAACCATTACGACGTATCTTATCCAATATCTCGTCCATTCGCTCCTGCTCTGCCTTGCGGCGTGCGTTGTAGTCCCAATCGCTCTCATGGCGTGTATTTGCACTATTAGTAAACACACCGCCACGATCTTTGCGCCCCGTGCGACGCTCCCACGAGGCGCGCATAGAGTCGAAGAACTGCTGTCCGCTGCGACGACTATAGCGAATGTCGGGGTGGCGTCGCCAGTAGCGAATGAGGAAGAAACCGAACACCATACCGCCCAAGTGAGCCAGGTGAGCCACTCCGTCGCCCGTAGAAGAGTAAGCCATGAACAATTCTATCGCAGCATAACCCATCACAAACCACTTTGCCTTGATAGGCACAGGCAACGGGAATATAAAGATGCGCTCCTCGGGATAGAGCATACCGAAGGCGAGAAGTATGCCGTAGACAGCACCCGATGCACCCACGGTGGTCCAAAGGTTAAGGAAGGCAGCATTGGCATTAGCCACTTTCATTGTCTGAGCCAATGTGAAGTGAGGAAGTTGTTCGCTTGCTATAAAATAGAACTGCGCGAACTGTGCCAACTCCTGAAACAGACCAGCACCTACTCCGCACACTATATAATAAGTGAGAAACTTCTTCGGTCCCCAAGTGCGCTCAACGATACAACCGAACATCCACAACGCAAACATATTGAAGAAGATATGGCTGAAACCGCCGTGAGCGAACATGTATGTAAAGAGCTGATAGATGTGGAAGTCGGGCGCAAGAAAGAAGTGCAGACCTAAAACATTGTTGAGGTCTATACCCATATTTCTAAACAAATAAGTGGCTAAGAATACCACTACATTCACAATAAGTAAGTTTTTTGTTATCGTTGGAATATTATTCATATCACATTTATATATATTTGTAAACATCGCATCGTTAGAGTGGCAAAATTACGAAAAATCCACGTAAAAAGGCATAAAACAGGCTCTTCGCGCTTTTTTTTTCAATTAATTATGCACTTTTTTCTGTTTTTTGTTTGATTTATGAAAGGAAAACTCTAAATTTGTCACTGAAATAGTGTGAGTTACACATTTTTAGCTCTTCAAACTCTGAGAAAACTAACATTTATAAACAATTTAAATACAACAGAATTATGAACAAGACAGAATTAGTAGAGAAGATAGCAGTAGGTGCTGAACTCAGCAAGGCTGACGCAAAGAAAGCTCTCGAAGCTGCAGTAGAAGCAATCAAGACAGCTCTCGTTGAGGGTGACAAGGTACAGCTCATCGGCTTCGGTACATTCAGTGTTAACGAGCGCCCGGCTCGCGAAGGCATGAACCTCCGCACTCGTGAGAAGATTCAGATTGCAGCAAAGAAGGTTGCTAAGTTCAAGGCAGGTGCCGAGCTTTCAGACGCTCTCAACTAAGCCAAATCAATCAAAAACCAACATAAAAAGACAGCTGAGACTTATCTCTGCTGTCTTTTTATTATTATAGGAGTTAAGAAGCTATTCATATCGTTAATTAAACATAATTAAATACAGTTGTCTTTGTCGCAAACAATATAAGTGCGTATCTTTGTAGCACATTATTATGTACACGTACACGCATTAAGCGTGTGTAATAACACTAATAGATATATCAATTAATATTTTATATAAATTATGCAGAAAAACAATCTTCTTTTACTGTCTGCAGCTACAATGCTGTTCATGACATCTTGTTCGAAGCTTGGACCGCTCTCAGCGGACAACTTCACAGTTATCCCTAACCCACTTGAGGCAAACGCAGGCGATGTTCCAGCTACAATCAACGGAACATTCCCAGAGAAGTACATGAAGAAGAAGGCTGTTGTCACAGTTACTCCAGAGTTGCGCTACGCTGACGGTCAGGTAGCTAAGGGTCAGAGTGCTACTTTCCAGGGTGAGAAAGTAAAGGGCAACGATCAGACTATCTCTTACAAGGTAGGTGGTCGCTACACAATGAAGTCTAACTTCAAGTACGTTCCAGAGATGCAGAAGAGCGAGATGTACCTCACATTCGACGCACGCATCGGCAAGAAGCAGTTCGACGTACCTGCAGTGAAGGTAGCTGATGGCGTTATCGCTACATCAGAGCTCTACAAGAAGACTCTCGTTTCTGAGAGTGGCTGCATCGCTCCTGACGCATTCCAGCGCGTAAACGCTGCTAAGCAGGAGGCTAACATCAAGTTCCTCATCAACCAGGCTAACATCCGCAAGAGCGAGCTCAAGAACAACTCTGTTAAGGAGTTTGTAGAGTTGCTTAAGAAGATCAACGCTGACAAGGAAGGCTACAACGTACAGAACGTAGAAATCCAGGCTTACGCTTCACCAGACGGTGGCGTTAAGTTCAACGATAAGCTCGCCGGCAACCGTCAGAACGAGTCAGAGAAGTACGTTAAGGGTACATTGAAGAAGACAAAGGTGAACGCAGCTATCGACGCTCACTACACAGCACAGGACTGGGACGGTTTCCAGAAGCTCGTTGCAGCATCTAATCTTCAGGACAAGGAGGTTATCCTCCGCGTGCTCTCTATGTATAGCGACCCACAGGAGCGCGAGCAGCAGATCCGCAACATGTCTGCAGGCTTCCAGGAGCTTGCTGACGGCATCCTCCCAGAGCTTCGCCGTTCACGCCTCATCATCAACTATGAGACAATCGGCCGTAGCGACGACCAGATCAAGGAGCAGTACAGCAGCGACGCTACTAAGCTGAGCGTTGACGAGCTTCTCTACTCTGCTACTCTCGAGGAGTCGGCAGCTAAGAAGGAGGAAATCTACAAGAAGACAACAGAGGTTTACCCGAACGACTACCGCGCTTACAACAACCTCGCTGCTCTTGCACTCGCTAAGGGCGACGTAGCAGCTGCTAAGCAGTACGCTCAGAAGGCTACTTCTCTCGGTTCATCTACTCCAGAGGCACAGGCTAACCTCGGTCTCATTTCGCTCATCGAGGGCGACGTACAGGGTGCAGAACGTCAGATTGCTAAGGCTTCTGGCTCTGAGAACGTACAGTCGGCTCTCGGCGCACTCAACATCGCTAAGGGCAACTACGCTCAGGCTGACAAGGACTTCAACAAGCAGAACACAAACACTGCAGCTCTTGCTCAGATCCTGAACAAGGACTACGAGGGCGCTACAAGCACTCTTGACAAGGTAGCTAACCCGAACGGTATGACCGACTACCTCCGCGCTATCGTAGCTGCACGTCGTGGCAACAAGTTCGCTGCTAACTCTTACCTCAAGGAGGCTCTCCAGAAGGATCCTTCTTTGAAGGAGTACGCTGAGAAGGACTTGGAGCTCTCTCTTCTGAAGTAAGACGTAGAAAGACGTTTTAAACAATTAAAAATAAATGAAGGCTGAGGGTTATTGCTCTCAGCCTTCTTATTCTAACTTCAGTTCATACGACTAAAATGAACAAAACAATTATAGCGACATTACTCGCCCTGATTATGGTGTCATGTGGAACCGATAGTCGTCATTTCGAAATCGACGGCAGGCTCCTGAACCTTAATCAGGGCGAGTTTTATGTATATAGCCCAGATGGCAACCTAAAGGGTATCGACACTATAAAGGTGCAAGCAGGACGCTTTACATATAAGGTGGAGTGTAAGAAAGAGATGACACTGATGATTGTGTTCCCCAACTTCACCGAGCAACCCGTGTTTGCAGCACCAGGAAAGAGCGTAGACATAAAAGGCGACGCTTCACACCTGAAAGAGATGAAGGTGAAAGGCACAAAACCGAACGAACTGATGAACCAACTGCGCGAACAGATTGCAAACGCCTCACCCAACGAGATACAGAAATACGCACGCCAGTTCGTAGAGGATCATCCCGAATCGATAGTGAGCACATACGTCGTGCGCAACTTCTTCCTGCAGAAGGAGCGTCCCGACTTCGCCACTGCACGACAGCTGATAAACCTCATGCTTGAACATCAACCCGGGAACAACTCTCTTAAGAGTCTACAACAGAGCATAAACAACCGTACAACGCTCACCACAAACAGCCGTATTCCGAAGTTCGCAACTTACGACATCAATGGCAAGCCGGTGAACAACGCCACACTCTCCACCGCTGGCACAACAGTAGTGGTGGCATGGGCATCATGGCACTACAATAGTATATCGATGCTACAGAGCATGGCACTACTGCAGAAAGAGACGAAAGGAGAGGTCAAGGTGGTGAACATATGTCTCGACTACTCGCGCGCTGAATGTCGCAGAATACTCAACGCAAGAGAAATAGAAGATGTCATTACCATCTGCGACGGCAAGTCGATAGACGGCGATGTGTACAACCTCCTCGGTATGTCGAACATACCCGACAATATAGTCATCGAAAACGGAAAGGTGACGGCTACAAACCTCACAATCGAACAGCTAAACAAGAAACTTAGAAAGTAGTAACAAGAAACTAATGAAACGTTTACCGACACTTCTTACTGCGGCACTTTTGCTGCTAACGACCGCTAACGCTGAGGCACAGGTCAGCGCACGTATCGACTCGCTGCTGTTCGAGAACAGCCACCGCATCGACTCTGCCTCGTGCGGTGAGCTGCGACTCAACTTCGACGCTCTGTGCTTCTTCCGCGACAATGAGTATAAGGGATGCCTCTCGAAGGGATACACGCTGCCTGGCTACCGCCTGCAGCCCACGGTGAGCTATCAGCCACTGAAGAACTTGCGTGTGGAGGTGGGCGTTAGTATGCTCCACTATTGGGGTGCAAACAAATATCCTAACCTCAACTATAGCGACATAGCAACATGGAAGGGCGACCAAACGCAGACGGGCTTCCATCTGCTACCGTTCTTCAACGTGCAACTGGCTGTGAGCCGAAACTTCAACCTCATACTCGGTAATATATATGGTGGGGCGAACCACCGACTCATCGAACCGCTCTACAATCAGGAGAACGCTCTCTCGGCTGACCCCGAGATGGGCGTGCAGATGCAGTGGCAGACGAAACCGCTCGACTTCGACGTGTGGGTGAATTGGGAGAGTTTCATATTCGACAAGGACACGCATCAGGAGGCGTTCACCTTCGGACTGTCAACACGCTTCAAGGCAAACCGTCCAGAGCGACGCACGCATGTCTACTTCCCATTGCAGGTGGTGATGCAGCACCGCGGTGGCGAGATAAACCCCGACGCCGAACAGCGGCAGGTGAAGACATGGATGAACGCAGCGGCAGGTGTCGGCGTAACGATACACACCGACAACTCTATTCTTACGCGCCTGAACGCAGAGGCTGACGTGGCTTACTATCGACAGATGACGGGTGCTCTCCTACCCTTCGACAATGGCAAAGGACTATATCTGAAAGCGGAGGCTGACATCTGGCGCTTCTGTCTGCGCGGTGCCTACTGGGACAGCTCGAAGTTCATCTCTATCTTCGGCAACCCTCTCTACGGCTCGGTGGGTATACACAACCGCGACTTCCAGATGCAGCGCAACCGCACCGTCTGTGCTCAACTGAGCTATGCACAAGAACTCGGTAAGGGGTTCTCATGGGGCGTGCAGGCTGATGTGTTCAACACGCTGCCCACGGACGACTTCGTCGTTGGCGACAAGGTGTATAACAATAATAATAAGGTGAGTCTTGCGGCTGGCATCTATCTGCGCGTAAAACCGTCGTTCCTGCTGAAGAAGTTTTAATGGGGTGCACTTGTCTCCCACATAGGAGGGTATGGCATCCTTGCCATACCCACGCAGCCTGCTACAGCAATGTTCTCCCACAGATTTCACAGATTTACACAGATATTTACTCCCACAGAATTCATGGAATTCACAGAACAGACTGGCAGAGAATATTCTCCCACAGAATTCACAGATTTACACAGATATTTAACTCCCACAGAATTCACGGAATTCACAGAACAGACTGGCAGAGAATATTCTCCCACAGATTTCACAGATTTACACAGATATTTACTCCCACAGAATTCACGGAATTCACAGAACAGACTGGCAGAGAATATTCTCCCACAGATTTCACAGATTTACACAGATATTTACTCCCACAGAATTCACGGAACACACAGAACATTTTGCTTACATCTGTGTAAATCCGTGAAATCTGTGGGAGTTCCTTCTCAGCAATAAACTTCCGCCTTCCAGGGGGTGCACTTGTCTCAAGTGCACCAACCTATTAACAACCTATTATTGATTGGTGCACTTGAGACAAGTGCACCCCATGAGAGTTCTCTGTGGGAGTTCCTTCTCAGCAATAGACTTCTGTGTAAATCCGTGAAATCTGTGAGAGAACATTACTGTAGCAGGGTGCGTGGGTATGGCAAGGATGCCATACCCTCCTACAAATCTGTGGGAATTCCTTCTCAGCAATAAACTTCTGTGAATTCTGTGAAATCTGTGGGAGCCCACTACGCAGTCTAACCATCTGTGTAAATCCGTGAAATCTGTAGGAGTTCCTTCTCAGCAATAAACTTCTGTGTATTCTGTGAATTCTGTGGGAGTCTCTTCTCAGCAATAAACTTCTGTGTAAATCCGTGAAATCTGTGGGAGTTCCTTCTCAGCAATAAACTTCTGTGTATTCTGTGAATTCTGTGGGAGTCTCTTCTCAGCAATAAACTTCTGTGTAAATCCGTGAAATCTGTGGGAGGATTTAATATTGGTGCACTGGGTGCTTGGTTGGTGCACTTGAGACAAGTGCACCCCCTGGGATTAGGAAAGCTCAAGCATTCGCTCTATTGGCTTAACGGCATCCTTGGCGATAGATTCGTCCACAGTCACCTCCGGAAGCTCGTAGCGCAGCGTATTGTATATCTTGAGCAACGTATTCTTCTTCATATACTCGCACTCGTTGCAAGAGCAGCCTACCCCACCCTCAGACACCTCCGGCGGAACCGGATAGAACGTCACGTCGGGACAGCAACGCTGCAACTCGTGCAGGATGCCAGCCTCGGTAGCTATGATGTATTCCTTCGTCTCCTTATGTTCCTTAGCATAATCGAGCATCGTAGCCGTAGAACCCTTCACGTCAGCCACAGCCAGCACCGGTGCCTTACACTCCAGGTGAGCCATCACCACAGCCTCCGGGTGTTCCGCCTTCAATTTCACGATAGCCTCTACCGAGAACTTCTCATGCACATGGCATCCGCCGTTCCACAGCAGCATATCGCGACCCGTAACACTATTTATATAGTTGCCTAAGTTATAGTCGGGACCGAAGATGAGCTTCTCGTCCTTTGGCAAACTGTCCACCACCTTCTTCGCGTTGCCCGAGGTGACCACCACGTCTGTGAGTGCCTTCACTGCAGCCGTCGTATTCACGTAGCTCACCACCTTATAGCCAGGATGCTGCTCCTTGAACGCCTTCAGGTCCTCCGCCTTGCACGAGTCGGCAAGCGAGCAGCCGGCAGTGAGGTCGGGGCAGAGCACCTTCTTCTCCGGCGAGAGTAGCTTACAGGTCTCAGCCATGAAGTGCACACCACACATCACGATAATTTTCGCATCGGTCTTCGCAGCCTTACGAGCCAATGCCAGCGAGTCGCCGATGAAGTCAGCCACCTCCTGCACCTCACCCATTGTATAATAATGAGCGAGCACCACGGCGTCCTTCTCTTCACACAATCGACGTATCTCTTTTTTCAAGTCAACGGATTCATCAACCGCTTCGTCGATGTAACCCTTCTCTTTCCAATCGTTGTTCATATTTTTTTTAGTTGACGAGTAAACAAGTAGACAAGTTGACGAGCGGACAAGTTAACGAGTAGACTACTTACCAACATCTCTTTATATATCTATTTCTTTTTATTTTTAAAGAAAAGAAAAAGATTATGAGTATGATATACTGTTAGTACGTTGAAAACTTTCTACCTATTTCTTTGGTTATTTCGTTATAAACCTGTAAGACATCATTATCAACAGGTTGTGTTAATATTTTCTCTTTGAAAATGAGTTATATATGTTAGTTATACACAAAAGTGCTATTACACCTGCAAAGTTAATAAGTTTATATCTTTTTCTCTTAAAAACCTGTGGAAAACTTTAGAATATTAATTTGATAACGCACACAGTTATCCACATACGCCCCACTCTGCCTGTCCGCCTGTTGATAACCGCTAAGTTGTTAACAGTGTTGTTAGTAAGTTATCAACAGGTTATCAACAGGTTTGCGGATAATAACAGGAGGTGTGCGTTAAAACTCGAAATGAAGACATAGGAGGGTATGGCATCCTTGCCATACCCACGCAATTTGCCATCAATAAGGCAGTGTGACTGCACGTAACCATCAATACGGCTGCGTGGGTATGGCAGGGATGCCATACCCTCCTATTAACACAGTTATCCACACATATGTTGATAACTTTCTATTGGCTTTCAGCGTCTTGCACAAGTTATAAACAATATCAACAGGTGATGCGCTATTTTTATGTTGACATGGTCGTTTTATGGTGCGAATGAGCTTGTCAACTATATCAAATCGCTGTCCCAGCACCATCTTTCCACCGGTTTCTTAACAACAGGTGTTGATAACTTATTGTTGTATATCAGCCTGTTACCTGTGTTATCCACATTATCAACAATGTACATGGTACTATCATGCTATAACATACCTATTGCTTCCTGGGATTACTATAATTGCTGCGGTGTAAGAGTGTTACTGATGTTGGGTTGGTGTGTCGTTAATGTTGGGTATAACTGTAGCTAATATTGTTTATAACTGTAGTTAACTTCATCGGACGGCGGACGGAATCTGGTTGGATGGCGGACGGAATCTGATCGGGCGGCGGACGGAATCTGATCGGACGGCGGACGGAATCCGATGACAAAACATGATGTTTCACAATGCGAAAGTGTTTATTAAACATAGTTATCAACGTGTTTGTGGATAACATTACATTAGTTATTAGTTAGTTACGTAGTTATCAACAGGTTGCGTATAATTGTGGATAACTCGCTAATTTAGGAGGCTATGGCATCCTGCCATAACCACGCTGCCCTCCTGTGCACAACCATGCTGCCTTCCCATATACCACGCTACCCTCCCGTACACGCTTTTTTCCCATCTCGCTACACTCATATACACGCCTGTCAGTTTTCCTGTACCTACTAACTAACGTAGTTATACACAGGTTTGTTGATAACTAAGAATTGTAAGTCAGTCTGTTACAGAGTTATCAACAGGTTGTGTGAATTGTTGATAACTGGTTGTTATGTGGTTGTTGGGTTCTTATATCGTGTGGTAAAAAGTATGGTTTTGTTATGTTTATTTTATACTAATAGGTGTATTAGATTAGTTTTGTGCATAAAAATACATCTGTTTAAAATAAATTAACAAAAAAAAACATCTATTCATTAATAACCCTTTAATTTTGCAAATGGTATTTTTATACAATTACAAAAATTTAAATTTATTATCTATGAAATCATTAAAGGTAATGGCAGCTCTCTTGGTAGCTGCAGCAATGACAAGCTGTTCAGCAGTGAATCCACTCGCTGCAACATCAAACACAGCAGGTACAAAGTGCGGTAAGGCTTCTTATCCGGTATTCCTCAGCGTTCTGACTTTCGGTGGTGATGCAAGTATCAATACAGCTGCTAAGAATGCAGGCATCAAGAAGATCTCTCACGTTGACGTTAAGACAACAAGCATCCTTGGTCTTTACGGTACAAAGACAACTTACGTTTACGGTGAGTAATCACTAAGATGTAGTTTCGGTTAAATGAAATTTATAGGAAGGATAACCAACAGTAGTAGGTTATCCTTCTTTTTTTAAAATAGATGATAGATGAGAATATTTCTATTGATGATAATGCTTGCGACTGGCATTGCCAGTACGAGCGCACAGTCTGTTTCGAACCGCTTGAATCCCTTCTCTACAAAAAAGGGAGATGCTTATTTTATTGGTAATAAGAAGCTGAGCGAGCGTAGCAAGGACATTAAGCGATTTGTATTCGATATGACTTATGTGTCTCATTGCGACTCGTTGACCATGAACTTCACTGTTGTTTCGCCTAATCGAGAAGATATAAGCCGCTTGTCCGTGAGCAACGGTACGTTTACGACGGAGGCTTCAGATGTAAAGCTTTTGTATCATGAAACGAAGGGTAGCAACTTCGTTGTGCGTACAACTGCCCAGTTGAGCTACAAGGACATAAAGAAGCTATACACGTCAGCGACACCGGTTGTATTCACATTTACCGATACGGCGGGCAGAACGAATACAGCCACTTATTCCACTGGAGACTGGAAAAAGGAAAAGGCTGTGTTCGAGAAAATATTCTACACAATAAATATATAACAAGATACAGTAGTTCTATATGAGAAAACTTTTATTGATTTTGTGCGTATTCACTCTTATGTCGTGTACTAAGGAGGTTAAGATAAGTCAGCTGGTATTCAACAAGAGTCTCACCGTAGCGTATTATGATGAAGAGCCTTTCAGTGGAAAGGCATGGTCTGAAGACAATAAAACGGTATGTATGACTTTTGAAGAGGGAAAGGTTACATTGATAAAGGTGTTTCATGCAAACGGCAAGGTTGCGGTTGAAGGAACCGAATTTCAGGGTGTAGGCAAAACCTATGACGAGCAGGGCAACAGTATTGGATTGCATGAGTTTGTTAAGGCTTATCCTGCTATAGTCAACGAAGTGCAGCATATGGCAACCAATGTATTGTATGACGAATCGTTGAAGTAGGAAGGCGTAAATATATATTGCTATTCGGTAGAACGAAGAAAGCCCGAAGTCCGATAGATCAGGACTTCGGGCTTTCTTTATCCCTAAGGCTGTTACTTCTGCATCTCGTGCAGTTTCTTGTAGTAACCGCCAAGTGCGATGAGTTCTTCGTGTGTGCCACGCTCCACAATCTCGCCATCGTGCATCACGCATATCTCGTCGGCGTTCTTGATGGTAGACAGGCGGTGGGCGATAGCCACCGTCGTGCGCGACTTCATAAGGCGTTCCAGCGCGTCCTGCACGAGGCGTTCGCTCTCGGTGTCGAGTGCCGATGTAGCCTCGTCGAGGATGAGTATAGGCGGATTCTTCAGTATGGCGCGGGCTATGCTCACACGCTGTCGCTGTCCGCCGGAGAGACGTCCGCCGCGGTCGCCGATGTTGGTGTCGTAGCCCTGCTCGGTCTGCATGATGAACTCGTGAGCGTTGGCTATGCGCGCCGCCTGCTCAATCTGCTCCTGCGTGGCGCTCTCCACGCCGAACGTGATGTTGCCACGGAACGAGTCGTTGAAGAGTATCGCCTCCTGGTTGACGTTGCCGATGAGCTGACGCAGGTCGTGTATACCGAGATCCTTGACGTTGATGCCGTCGATGAGCACCTCGCCCTCCTGCACGTCATAGTAGCGCGGAATGAGGTCGACGAGTGTCGACTTGCCCGATCCGCTCTGTCCGACGAGAGCCACGGTCTTGCCCTTCTCGATGACGAGGTTGATGTCGCGCAGCACCCACTGCTCGCCGTAGCGGAACGATACGTGGCGGAACTCTATCTGATGCTCGAATGAAGCGATGTGCTTCGGCTGCAGAGGTTCCTTGATGGTGTTCTCTGCCTTCAGAATCTTGTCTACGCGCTCCATTGAGGCGAGACCCTTCGGAATGTTGTAGCTTGCCTTGGAGAACTCCTTCAGCGGGTTGATGATGGAGTAGAGCATCACGAGATAATAGATGAACGACGGGCCGGAGAGTATCTTGTTGTCGAGCACCAGTATGCCGCCCACCCAGAGCACGATGATGATGAGCACCGTGCCGAGGAACTCGCTCATCGGGTGCGCCATCTGCTGGCGTATGTTCACGCGCTGCACGGCGTCGCGGTATTCGTTGTTGATGTTCGAGAAGCGTGTGTTCATCTTGTCCTCTGCGCAGAACGCCTTCACGATGCGCAGTCCGCCGAGCGTTTCCTCCACCTGCGACATAGTGTCGCTCCAGAGCGACTGCGCCTTGATAGACTTCTTCTTGAGCTTTCTGCCCACGCAGCCCATGAACCATCCGAAGATTGGCACGAAGACGATGGTGAAGAGCGTGAGCTGCCACGAGATGAAGATGAGTGCTCCGAAGTAGAACGTGATGAGAATAGGGTTCTTGAAGAGCATGTCGAGCGACGACATTATCGAGCTCTCTACCTCCTGCACGTCGCCCGTCATACGCGCTATGATGTCGCCCTTGCGTTCGTCGGAGAAGAAGCTGAGCGGCAGTGATGTAATCTTGCGGTAGAGCTGGTTGCGTATGTCGCGCACCACGCCCGTTCGCACAGGTATGATTGTAGCCGACGAAAGGAAGTATGCACCCGTCTTGAGGAACGTGGTGAAGGCGAGGAACAGACCGATTACGAGTAGGGTAGTGGTCGGTCCGACGTTGGCTATGAGCTGCGTCACGTAGTAGTCGGCGTTGTTCGACAGTACCTCCTTTATGTTGTCGAAGCTCCACGGCATGAGATGCGTAGCACTGCCTGCGCCTTCTGTTCGGAAGAGTATCTGAAGGATGGGGATGAGTGCTGCGAAAGAGAAGATGTTGAGCACAGCCGACAGCACGTTGAACGTGGCTGTCAGCGCGATGTACTTCTTGTATGGCGGCACGAAGCGCCTCAGTACCTGTAGGAATTCTTTCATGTCTTTATTCTGATGTAGTGCCTGACGGTGGGTTTATTCTGCTATAGTGCCTAACAGCGTAGCCGATGTGGCATCCGTTATCTTCACCATGACGCGGTCGCCGATGCGGTATGTGCCCTTGTCGAACACCACCGCCTTGTTCTGCTCGGTGCGTCCCATGAGCTGCTCGCGCGAACGCTTCGAGTAGCCCTCTACGAGCACCTCGAATGTCTTGCCGATGTCCTTGCGGTTCTGCTCTGCGCTCACCTCCGTCTGCAGGCTTATAAGCTCGTTGAGGCGTTCTATCTTCACCTCCTCCGACACGTTGTCGGGCAAGTGCTTTGCGGCGTATGTGCCCGGGCGTTCGGAGTATTTGAACATGAAAGCCGAGTCGAACTGGCACTCGCGCACCAGCGAGAGTGTCTCTGCGTGGTCCTCCGGTGTCTCGTCGTGATAGCCCACGAAGAGGTCGGTAGAGAGTCCGCAGCCGGGTATGATGCGGCGTATAGCCTCCACGCGCTCCAAGTACTGCTCGCGTGTGTACTTGCGGTTCATCAGCTTCAGTATCTTTGTCGAACCGCTCTGTGCCGGGAAGTGGATGTGCTTGCAGAGGTTAGGCTCTTCGGCTACGGCGTACAGGATGTCGTCGGTCATGTCCTCGGGGTTGGATGTGGTGAAGCGCACGCGCATGTCGGGCACGCTCTGCGCCACCTTGTGCAGCAGTTCGGCGAACGAGCAGCCGCCCTCGATGCGCTTTCCGGCAGGCGTCAGACCGTAGCTGTTCACGTTCTGTCCGAGCAGTGTCACCTCCTTGAAGCCACGGTCGTGCAGGTCGCGCACCTCGCGCAGGATGCTCTCCACGTCGCGCGAGCGTTCGCGTCCGCGAGTATAGGGCACGATACAGTAGTGGCAGAAGTTGTTGCAGCCGCGCATGATGCTCACGAAGCCGCTCACGCGGTTGCCGCCGATGCGTTGCGGCACAACGTCGCGGTAGGTCTCGGTGGTGCTCAGTTCGATGTTCATGGCGTTCTGTCCGTTCTCGCACTGCGCAATCATGTCCGGCAGATTGAGGTAGGAGTCGGGACCGCAAACGAGGTTGGCGAAGTGATTCTGTATGAGGTCTTCGCGCACACGCTCAGCCATGCAGCCGAGCACGCCGAGTATAAGCTCGCGTCCCTTCTTCTTCTCTGCGTGCAGAGTCTCGAGTCGTCCGTATATCTTGTTCTCTGCGTTCTCGCGGATAGAGCAAGTATTGAGGAAGATGGCGTCAGCCTCAGCCTCGTTCTCGCACAGTTCGTAGCCTGCCATCTGCATGATTGAAGCCACGACTTCTGAGTCTGCCACGTTCATCTGGCAGCCGTATGTCTCGATAAAAAGTTTCTTCATTTATATAATTATGTATGTTTCAAGTGGATATAACGCTGCAAAGTTACGAAAAAAATAATAAATAGAGTTATAATTATTAGATAGTGAGATGCTTATAAATAATCTGTTGTGTTTTCTTATGAAATTATAAAAAATAAAAATACTGTTTGTGGTATTTGTTT
>ERZ791794.797-NODE-797-length-19599-cov-30.789552_pt1 | contig 19599 bp, 19 predicted proteins | sample MGYA00510312_ERZ791794 | MGnify/ENA primary metagenome ERZ791794 (study PRJEB30046, sample SAMN00791977) | human gut metagenome | study: EMG produced TPA metagenomics assembly of the A metagenome-wide association study of gut microbiota in type 2... | reverse complement strand
TTGTTACTCTGAAACAGCAGCCTGTTCTATCTCTGTTGACTCCTGCTGGGCGTTCCCCAAAAAACTGGGGAATAGTAAGATTATGGCACGACGTAATATCATCTATAGCAATAATGCTTCCTTCGATTTAAATATTCCAGGTCTTCTTGGTGAGCATAGGCTTCCTTTTCAAACCTGATGTTGTAATATGCCCGCATCCAATTCCGATATCTGAGAAATAAGAAAAACCATTCTATGATGTACCAGAGGTAGAATGGGATATACAACAACTCCCTTGCTTGAGCCGTATGTATGAGCTCATGGTTGAGTTCCACTTTAGAAAGATCTTCGCAAGTAACAATTATGCCAAAGAGATTGATTGCAATGAAGCTTTTCATGAAGGAACGTCTCTTGATTCTGATAATCCTAGTCATCAGCCATAAGATTGCTGAGTTCGTCGAGGAAGTTAATCATCATGCTTCCGGTTCCTCTAGACTGGGAAGCTGCCCTTTCTCCGGCAATTCCCATGGCTTTCATGGCATGAAAAGATGCTTCCAGAGGATCGGAGTTCACAGCAAGGAATGCCCCAACTATACCAGTGGCAGTACATCCCATTGCAGTAACCTTGCTCATCATGGGATGTCCTTCATGAACATAAGCCATTCTTTCGCCATCCGTGATGAAGTCTATGGCTCCAGTTACAACTATGATACAGGAAAGTTGCTGAGCCAGTTTCTTAGCCTGTTTCTCACCTCATAGGTTTCCTGGTGACTATCCACTCCCTGCATGCCTATCTGGTGAGAGTACAATGCCTGAATCTCACTGGCATTTCCCTTGATGACTGTAGGGTGACACCTGAGGATAATCTGTGATGCTATATCCATACGAAAGCGGGTGGCTCCTACTCCAACCACATCAAATACGATAGGAATTCTTTTTTTCATGGCAGCTTCCCCTGCCAGTATCATCGAGTGAGCAGTGGTGCTTTCCGGAACGCCCAGGTTGAGAGCCAAGGCATTGCTCTTGCTACTGATTTCCTCCACTTCTTCCTTGGCACGCGCCATGATTGGTGATGCTCCAATAGCCAATAGGCTGTTGGCAACAAAGTTCATAGCCACATAATTGGTGATGTTGTGTACGAGAGGCTGCTGCTCTTGTATCAATCGTAAATCTGTCTTCATTTGTTTCACTACATTATTAATATATACTGTACCCATTGTCCCTGCACCATTGTTTGGCATGCTCAAATCCTTGGGCTGTGGCTCTGAAGATGTCCCCCTTGAGCAGCTTTCAGCCACCATTGGTGAGCCTTTACGTGGTCTTCTTTAGTTCCCTGCCCCAGGTAAAATGCATTGGCAGCGTTAACCTGTGATTGTACATCTCCTTTCTCTGCTGCAATCAGATACCAATGAAGAGCTCTTTCGAAGTCCTGTTCCACTCCATCTCCCTGGTAGTAGCATTCTGCCACATTGTAGCATGCGTAAATATCACCCAGTTCAGCAGCCTTCATGTACCACTGAAATGCCATCACATGATCCTCCACAACACCGATGCCTTGCGCATAGCAGACACCCATGTTGTTCATCGCCATTAAATCTCCTTCAAGAGCTTGCTGACGATATTTGTTTGCCGTTTCACGTTCCTTTTTCATTTCTGTAATCTCAACTTGGGTGCAAAGGTACAACTTTAATTTTGAATTTCGACACCCTAAAGATACAAAAAGAAAAGGCAGCTGCAAGCATCTTCACAAACGCCTACAACTGCCATCTCTATAATATATATGGAAACTTCTTTCTACAATTCTCTCAAATTTTCATGAAACCAAGCACATGATAGAAATTGCCAAGGAAAATGGCATACCAGTATGGATATATAAATATTAAAAATTTGGATAATACATCTAAAATTAGTAACTTTGCACTCATGAAGAATTTTGCAGCGATAGATTTTGAGACTGCCAACCAGCAACGAACCAGCGTTTGCTCCGTAGGCATTGTGATAGTAAGGGATGGTGAGATTGTGGATAGCTACTACAGTCTCATCAAGCCAGAGCCTGAGTATTATTCCTATTGGAATACAAGGGTACATGGACTAACCATGGAGGATACCATGAACGCCAGGGTATTTCCAGAGGTATGGGCTGAGATTCAGCCAAAGATTGAGGGATTGCCATTGGTGGCTCACAACTCTCCCTTTGACGAGGGATGCCTGAAGTCTGTGTTCCAAATGTATCAGATGGACTATCCCGATTATGAGTTCCATTGCACATGCCGAGCCTCCAGAAGAAAGTTGGGATCTCTCCTACCCAACCACCAACTACAAACTGTAGCTGCTTATTGCGGGTACGACCTAACCCTACACCATAATGCCCTAGCTGACGCAGAAGCTTGTGCTTGGATTGCCAGGGAACTACTATAACTCTTACAACTCATTTTAATGTTTTTTGTCACAAAAATGACAATAGCACTATAAGGGAGTTGCTTTCACGGGTTCATACCGTGAAGCACTCTTTTTGGATTGGTACATCTCTCATTATCCAATAAAGAATGTATGTTAAACTTTTAACGAGAACACTTTTCAAGTGGACTCAAAGATACTATTAAAAAATGAAAACAACAAGGTTTTTCTGGCTTTTTTGATATTTGGATGAGATTTGGGAAGACAGATTCTGCCTACCATAGCAATGGAAGGTTCATTCTCACTCATTAATTTTTCCCGAAGCTCTGCGTAGTATTCCTCCGTGGAACGATGCCGGGCTCCTGTTTCAGAAATTCTATCACCACGCTCCAGACCATACTTCTGATTAATCTTAGCAATGTCATTGTGAAGACTGCTGTAAATTCTGAGACCATCCGTCTTCAATCCCAAATCTTTCGTTTCTCAAGCAGCATCTTGATTCTTTTGGGGACAGATGTTTTCTTGTCCACCTCACTGGTTACCATGTTGCACACCTCCAGAATCTCATACTTTTGAAGCTGGTCAACAAAAGCCAGCACCGCCGGGCGACTCCATCCCCATGCCTTCACCAGCTGCGCCACCTGCTTTTCATCCCAGGAACAGGTGGAAGCTGCTTGAACGGATAAACCATACCGGCCATGAGTAGGATTAAGGTCGGCAAGCCTATAGGAAAACAGCAGCAACGTCATCATCAAAGCTACCATGTAAACCCAGAGAGAGGTCTGAAACGGATAAAGGATGTTCTCCATGAACGACTTGGGACCCAGTTCAACCTCACCATCAATGCCAGGCAATCCTATATCATAAGGTGTAAGGCTCAAAGCCTTCCCTTTGGCAGCCCATTCCACCTGAAACGAACAGGCTTCCTTGGCTGCATGAAAATCCACCACCTGAAACACCAGCATACAAATGACAAGAACCAATGTAAAGAATTTTCTTCCGTTGTCACTTCTATACATCTTGTGATATACATAGGAGATCCATGCCTTTACGGCAAGCGCCTTCCTTTTCAGCCAAGGCATTCGGGCAGACAGGAAACTATAGAAGTTGCGCCACTTATCAGAGCTGGCAGCCTTAGGCTTTATGCAATAGTGGAATACAGGATGAGCATCCTGACCTGAAAGCATAACAGAAAGTTCCTCATAAAAGTGTATATGTAGCCATAAAAGTCCCTCATAAAAGTGTGTTAATCTTTCAAAAAGTCCCTCATAAAAATGGGATATATTTTACTATTTCATTAATTTTCAGTATTTTTGCAGCAAAAAAGCAATATATGGAAAGATTTATCATGCAAGACCTCATTGCTTGGAAAAACAGAGAGGATAGAAAACCCCTTATTCTGTTGGGAGCAAGACAAGTTGGCAAAACTTATATCTTGAAGGAATTTGGGCAACGTGAGTTTGAAAATGTGGCCTACATTAACTGTGACAACAATGCCATGGCTAAGGATTTGTTTGCTTCAGACTATAATATAGATCGCATCCTTCTCACTATCGGAGCTATTACTGGTGTTAATATAGAAGCCGGCAAGACCCTCATCATTATGGATGAAATACAGGAGTTGCATCGTGGACTTGCCTCGTTGAAGTATTTCTGTGAAAATGCACGGGAGTATCATGTGGCAGTAGCCGGTTCCCTTCTCGGCTTGTCTCTTCATCAGGGAGAATCCTATCCTGTGGGAAAGGTTAACACCCTGGAAATGTATCCGATGACATTCGAGGAGTTTCTGTGGGCACGTGGTTTCAAGCAGCGTATGGATCTGCTGCAGCATGGAATGTGGGATGTGGTAAAATCGCTCAGAACACTCTATATTCAGCATCTTCGTGAATATTACCTTGTTGGCGGTATGCCCGAAGCCGTAAATAAGTTCATAGAAACCAATGATGCAAATGCCGTAAGGGAAGTACAGGAGGAAATTATTCGGGCCTACGAAAAAGACATTTCCAAGCATGCACCAAAAGAGCAGGTAGTAAGAATCAACCAGGTATGGAACTCCATCCCTTCCCAACTAGCCAAAGAGAATAAAAAGTTCATCTATGGTGTTGTAAAACAAGGTGCCAGAGCCAAGGATTATGAGTTGGCCATTCAATGGCTCATAGATGCAGGACTGGTATATAAAATCAGCAGGGTGAAGACTTTGGAGCTTCCTCTGAAGATTCATGAGGATATCAGTGCCTTCAAATTGTATCTCTTGGATTGTGGACTGCTGGGGGCTATGAGTAAAACTCCGCCAGCCATGCTTCTGCTGCCTAGTAATGACAATACCGGGAAAGGTGATTTTACGGAAAACTTCGTTTGCTGTCAGCTGGAATCGCTGCGTCAGATTCCTATATATTATTATAGTAAGGAAAACAGCCAGCTGGAACTAGACTTTGTCATTCAGGTAGGAATGCAGGTCATACCGGTAGAAGTGAAGGCAGAGGAGAATCTTCAGTCAAAGTCTTTGAAAGCGACTATAGCCAAATATCCCGGAATGAAAGGCTTGCGCTTTTCCATGAGCGACTATCGGGAGCAGGACGGCATCACAAATGTACCACTCTACGGGGCAAGAGGATATTTGGAAGCATTCATCTAAAAACAAATACCGGTTGCCTATCTGACACCTATCCAGACAGGCTCTTACAGTTTCAAAACATAAAAGCATGCCAGGAGAAATAAAGGAGCAAACAGACCTCGAAGGAGGAGAATACAATTTTTCAAACCATCGCCATGCTCTGGCTGATTCTGGAAATCTCTATAACCAAGGCATTGGAGATATTAAAAATCAATTAATATGGCACTAGACATATACACATGGGTAAATGAGGAAGTCGAGAAATTCGTTAAGAGTAGCCTTCCAGGAAGAGAAGTATACTGCAATTACCTGAGTGATTCTTCCAAGATGTCTCGTTGCAACAGATGTATCCAGGAACAGATAGATAACAAGTCACTGCAAAGTATCAAGTTGCTGAAGATGTTTAGAATGGCTGAGGATGACCATACAAAATGGAATGAAGGCCTGGCAGAAGAACACCTTGATGACATGTGTAAAATTCTCAATGATTCTTTCCATCAAAGAGAGTGATAGTATTCAACTACCCACAAGCGAAAGACTTGTGGGTAGTTCCATTCTATCTCCAAGGTACGCTTCATGGAATCAGGAAATACTGCCAATATCACAACTAAAAAATTAATTAGTAATAAAGTTCTTACTAAGAAGATTATTACTATCTTTACATTCAATAATAACGAAAAAAAACCGATTATGATAGAAAATCCATTTGAATTCGGTAGAACTGTGGATGGAGATACCGTATCTTTCAACGACCCATTCTTCAAACTGTGGATCAGAAGAAACATTGCGCAGCTTTGATGGAATTGGGACCGCCTTATTACAGCTTGCTGATTAGAGGCGCCTTGTATAGCTTGATGATTGGGAATGCATGGGACGGATTGCTGGTTGAGACCATCATTTTTGTATTAACCAATACAGAACCATAACATACTTTTTTCACTTTATCTACTCCGATAATTACTAACTTCTTTGGTTTCTGCTTTCTTCCATCCTTGAAAACCAAGCCTTCTTCTATTGAAATAACTGTTCGTACCAACGAACCTATTTCTAATTTTTCTTCGGTAACCTTACGGAGATTATCAAGATAGTTTTTCTGCAACTCCCTTAAATCCATGACAATGCTTTTTGAACTGATTGACGGTCGCGAATTACACATAGCATGTCTTTGCTTGCTCCTGCCGCAGCTGCCATATCATACATGGTTATCTTGGAGTCCTCACCTGTCTTGTCAGCCTGACGTTTTGCACGTTCCCAAGCTCTGTCTTCATGTGACTTATCGGATAGGTCAAAGGATTCTACATCCTTACACTTTTCAATCCATTTATCCAACATCTTCACATCAGCTACAGACAGTTCATCCATATCGCATTCCGCATTCTTGGAAGCTAGAACAAGTTGATGACCATCCTGAGAGATGGCTATATTCAATGAATCTGCAAAATCCTTCAATTCTGGCGAAGAAAGGTCAGCCTTGCCTCCAATACCACGCAACACCTTATAGGTTAAAGCAGGTACAGGACCATGCTTTCTTGCAACAAAGGTATCGTACATGATTGGCAATCCATACTCTTTCAACTGATCTTGCTGCGCAAAATACATTACCTTAAAGAGATGAATATAATCAACTCCTTCTGGGAATGCTTTCAGTATATAAAGCACTACTGCCTTTATTTTCAAAATCTGTTCTATTGTCTTCATTATTGTATCTCCTTTTTGACTGCAAATATAAGAGTTTTCTGTGAAACGATCAAATTTTTGGAGGAGTTTTTGATTCTTGTTCTAATGTCCCACAGATCTCACGGATTTTTTTCGTTGCAGCAACGATTCGTATATCACCAAGACAGCGTCTCTACTATATTACTAGTAGTTACACCTATCAGTTTTGAAAAAAGTTATATTTGGTTCCTCATTGCTGTATCGCTCTGGACTTATTGTTTTTTTAATCACCATGTTTTTTAAGAAATCGTCTAAGCATCTGTCTATCATACGTTTAATTATATTTTTGTCCGCTTTTCTAATATAAAACAGAGCCATTTTGTCCGCTGTGGCAGCGGCTATCGTTATTACATAGAGTATGGCGACTGCTTCGAGGAAGGAAGTACCCGAAGTTGGATGCTCAATGCCTTCTCTCTCAATGCTATGGTCAGCAACAGCCGCAAGCTCAAGGAACGAGTCCTTTTGAAAGATATGCCTTCTGGCAGAAACTTTCAGGAAGACATCATCAAGGCCATGAGTAACAACCATGCCATCGTTATCTCCTACTACAGCTATAATACCGAGAAGTATTTTCTGGCTTTTTTGATATTTGGATGAGATTTGGGAAGACAGATTCTGCCTACCATAGCAATGGAAGGTTCATTCTCATCATTGGAAGGGCTATACCTAAAAATGATGATTTTTCTATAGGGTCTTGTATATTACAGAATAATTGTGTAATTTTGCATTCTATTATAGAAATATCAATACAATTATGAAGAAAAGAATATTCATTTTAGCAGCCTTACTGAGCACAGGATTGATTGGTAGCATGACTGCAACAACCAAAAGTTCTCATTCAGAGATTATGACGAAAGAAGCAGATGGCAGTTACATTATCAACACCACTACTTTGGGTAAAGATGTAAGGGGATTTCGTGGCAACACCCCTCTCTCCATCCACATCAAGAAAGGAAAGATTATAGATATCAAACCGCTTGCCAACCAGGAAACGCCCAAATTCTTCAATAAGGTAAAACAGGGGTTGCTCAATAAATGGAACGGCATGAAAGTCAGCAAGGCCGCTTCAGTCCAAGTAGATGGCGTTACTGGAGCCACTTTCTCAAGCAAAGCTGTGAAAGAAAACGTAAAACGCGGTATTGCTTATTACCTGAAACATAAATAAGAGAAAACAGGAAAGAAAGGATTAAGTGTAATATGAAATCATTTTTCCGGATAAAACAGGTTGTAAATCTTTTCATTTGTCTGATTATTGTTTCATCACTTGCCATCACAAAGCATCATGAACTGTTTGGATACTCTCTCAAATCTGAACAGAAGGCAGAAACTGCAAGCAACGACACGCTACGCATGTTTGGAAACGGAAGAGCAGAGATTAATACTTCTGTTCTAGCATCCAACATCATGGGATATGGAGGAAAGGTTCCACTCAAAATAGTAATCAGGAATGGCGTTGTAGAAAACATCATTGCATTAAAGAATGATGAGACCAAGGAATTCTTTGACAATGCCTCTACTCTGTTTGAAAAATGGAAAGGTAAAACGATAGACAAAGCTATGGATATGAAGGTGGATGCTGTCACAGGTGCTACTTTCTCATCCAAAGCTATCATCGGAAACATGCATCAGGGACTTCTGTATGCTAAAGCGCATTTAGCGACTGAAGATTCAGAAAATGGTAGCAGCAGTTTAAGTCCTTCCGAAAACAACAGCTCTTCCCTGTTCTCTCTCAGAAACATCATAGGGATAGCTGTTGTCCTGATGGCAGCCATTCTGCCATTGTTTATCAAGAACAGAAGATACCATTTCTGTCAACTGATACTGAATGTCATTGTGCTCGGCTTCTGGTGTGGTACCTGCCTTTCTTATACCTTCCTGCTGGGCTTTGCAGCCCATGGCATGGAAATATCGGTCAGCATCATAGCGATAGTCATGCTGGTAACAGCCTTTATCTATCCGCTTTTTGGAAAGAAGTCGCATTACTGTACCCATGTATGTCCGTATGGCTCCCTGCAACAGATTGCTGGCAGATGCGTGAAATACAAGTTAAAAATGAGCCCCGTTACTATAAAACGGCTTGATAAGCTTCGCAAGATGATATGGGCATTATTGATGATATGTATATGGGGAGGAGTTTGGAGCGAATGGACTGATTTTGAACCATTCTCGGCATTTATCTTCCATTCTGCCTCATGGATAGTGATTGTGATTGCGCTTCTTTTCATCGCAATATCCTTTATAATCACACGTCCCTACTGTCGTTTTGTATGTCCAATGGGAACTTTGCTAAAGTTCGCTCAAACTTCTATCGTAAAATGAAAAATCCCGGCATGAGATAGCTTGCAGCTATTCTCTTGCCGGGTCTTATTTTTAATGAAATATTCTGATTATTACTCAGACAGCATTGTTACCTCTATCCGATGATTCTGTTTGAGCAGAGTCTGTGCCATCTGCTGCACCTCTTCAGAAGTAAGAGAATCCACCATCTTATAGTAATCTTTATCAAAATCGGCATCATCATCCAACTCATGCCAGATAACATAACTCCAGTAGTCGTTGGTGATAATCATCTGCTGGTATTGTTTTTTCAGATATTTCTTCACCTTATCCATACTGCTGGCTAAAGGTCCCTTATCTGCGATGTTCAGAAGTTGCTGGTAGATAATAGGATTCAGTTCTTCATAACGTTTCGGATCACTCTTGTAGGTAATGCGAAGTAAGGCATTTGGAAGGGCATCCTTCTCAAGGTTGAAACTGACTCCTACTCCATAGGTACCTCCCTTCTCCTCTCTTACAGAATCTGTATAGGCTATCTGCAATACACGGGTCAGGACATCCAGCACCAGATCGTTCTTTGGTGAGAACGGTACGTTGCCCGTATAGAACACGCTCACGTTGGCAAGCGGTGTTTCCTGCTGATGAACAAACTTCACCGTTTCGTTCTTCATGACAATCTGCGGAACGTTTTTCTTGTCTGTCTCCTCCTTCTTATAGGTCGAAGGCAAGGTAGCCAGATACTGACAGAGTAAAGGACGAAGTTCTGCCATGTCTATCTTTCCGATGAAAACGGTTTTGAAATTGCTAGCATCGCTGAAGCGTTCACGATAGATTTCCATAATGCGCCCGTAATCAGCCTTGGCAAGAACCTCACCGGTGACAGGAGCCATACGCAGGTTATGGTCATAGAGAACGGCAGAAAGGGAGTCATTGTAAACCACCTTGGAACTTGCATTACGGTTTTTCAGAAATGACAGAGTTCGATTCTTCAAACCCTCAAATGCCACACTGTCTTTACGGGGTGCCATGAAATAAAGGTGTGCCAGCTGGAGCATGTTTTCCATATCCTTTACAGAAGATGAGCCTGCTATACGCTGGCCTTCACTACTGATGGATGGAGTCAGCCTGATTGACTTTCCTGCCAAAGCCTTACGCAAAGCAGTAGCTGAAAAGTCGCCTACACCCGCTTCTGTGATGGCACTTGTCAAGAGAGAGAAATTAGGAATATCCCCATTTCCGTAAAGTGAGGTTCCACCTTCAGCGCGCATGCTCATCATTACCTGGTCTGCCTGATAGTCGGTAGGTTTTACGTAAACCTTCATACCATTACTAAGCGTAATCTCTGTCATGCCAAACTTGCCGTATGGTTTTTCAGACACAATCTTGCCCGGTTTTGGCAAGACAGACATCAACGTAGAAGGAATCTTTTCCTCCTGATACGGTTCATATTGCTTTTTCTGGGCAGCAAGTACCGTAGCTTCTATTTCTGATTCTGAAGGAATAACAAATCCTTCCTTATCAGGGCCATACATCACAAATACCTGGTTTTTATCCGTAATGATGTTACCTACAGACTGATTAACCTCAGCCAGGGTTACTTCACCATCAAATTGCTTTACCAGTTGCAGATTATAGGCTGGAGTAAGGATAGGCTCTCCTTCAAGGAAATGATCCACACACTGGCTTACGTAATGGGCGTTGCGATAATCCTTCTCCATCTTCAGTTTTCGTTCTGCTGCATTGAGATAGAGTTTCTTGGCACGTTCCAGTTCACTCTCTGTAAAACCATGCTGGCGGGCACGCTCAACTTCACCCACAGCCTCGTAGATACCACCGAGTACGTGATCCTGCTTGCAGCTGATGCTCATACTGAAGGCATCCTTGGTACGGGAAACAAAAAAAGCACCATTCCTTACGGTAGCACTCATGAATGGAGGATTTGCCACCTGTTTCTTTTCTGAGAGACGGCCATTGAGCATGTAAGTGATGAGTCCGCTTACATAGTCATCACGCTGATACTTTACCTGGCTCTTTTCGCTGTCAGGAGTGGCATCGGTTTTCATGTAGAGATGGCCGATGATAATAGGCTGCTCCTTGTCCTTCTCAATGGCAACTATCATCTTGTCGTTGTTATTTACGGGATAATAGACACGCTCTGCAGGATTCTTATGGGCTTTGATCTTACCGAAAAGTTTCTGGATTTTCTTCTCCATCATATCCACATCGAAGTCGCCCACAACCACGATGGCCTGAAGATCAGGCCTGTACCACTTCTGATAATAGTCGCGCAAATCTCTGTAAGGAAAGTTATTAACAACATCCATACTGCCGATAGGCATACAATCTTCATATTTGCTTCCCTTGTAGATTTTTGGCATCACATTCTCCATCATGCGCTGCATGGCCATACCGGTACGCCGGTTTCTCCACTCTTCATGAATAACACCACGTTCCTTGTCTATCTCCTTAGGTTCGAGATTGATATACTGGCTCCAGTCGTTGAGTACCAGAAGACAAGAATCGATAATGCCCTCACGCTTGACAGGGGCAGACCCGATGTGATAGACTGTCTGATCTACAGATGTATAGGCATTCAGGTTGGCCCCAAACTTAACACCTATGGTTTCACACCAAGGCACGATTCCCAACTTCTTCCCCTTGCCAGGGAAATGCTTGGTACCATTAAAAGCCATGTGCTCCAGAAAATGAGCCAGTCCACGCTGACGGGGTTCCTCAAGGATGGAACCTACGCGCTGGGCAATATAGAAATCGGCAAGGCCTGCCTCTTTATTGTTATGTCGTATATAGTAAGTCAGTCCATTCTTCAACTTGCCCTGTCGCACGGAAGTGTCCTGCTCCACAGTCTGAGCGAACAATGAAGCTGGAAACAAAGAGAGAAGGAATAATCCCCAAAACTGATTCTTCATAAATTTTTCTTTTTTAAAATTATACAAGAATGCCTATTTCTTCAGGAAAGAGACTGTTGCATCTGATTCGAAATCATAGGTAGAGTTATTGGTATCAACCCATTTGCCATCAGCATCCTTCTTACGGATTACTGACTTGCCGTAGCGGTTTTCATCTTTGTCTACCTGACCACAATGAGCCCATCCTGCATCAAGGTTTGCAGATACCAGATTCCATTGCCACATAGATGCAATAGAAAGATTAACCGCATCCAGTATCCAGGAATTAGGAACCTTGATACAGTTCTTGGCTGTCATCGGATAAGCATTACCCTTCACTTTCATCACATAGCTGGCATCGTAAGTATTCTCTTCGAGATACTTCTCCTTATCGCCATGCATACGGGCAATGGCATAAGTCTTGAAACCACGGTTATGCAAAGAGAAATAGGTAAGCGAACTGCAATACCATTTATCCAGATTAGGAACACTGGCATTGTCATCGTCTGTGAAGCTTGGATTTGAACTCTCATCATAGAATTCGTAATCAGCCTTACTTAAATCAAATGAAGCTGAGTTTGCTTCTGTATGATTCTTGGCATTCAATGCCAAGACAAGAGATTTGCCTGGTTCTACTGCAACTTCCGTACCCTTTCCTGGAATCATATAGATAGCATCTACCGTCATTGCTTCGTTCATGATATCCGGATTATAATCATATTTTGTTACTGTGAGGAACTTAGATTCCAGAACCGCTATACTGTCTGCATAGAGTGTAACATCAGAATTATTGGAAAGAATGAAATACTGGTCATCAGAATACTGCTTTCCTTCTGGAGTAAGCGTACCCGTGAAGAAAATCTCTGAGATAACGAAACCTCCCTTAGCATTGAATGTGTTCACAGCCAACTTGACTTGGGCATTGCCGGATTTTACACTCACATTCTCGCTCTTCTGATTGATTTTACTGCTACCGGCAATACCATCCTTAGTAAAACTCAGGTCACCGCTGATGGCAACATTGTATGTTCCTTCAGGCACATCGGCAAGAGATGCCATAAAGCTACCATTTTTTTCCTGGAACTGCTCCTGGATAAACGTTTCATTGGTAGTTACATTGGTAAAAACCGCTTTGGCATTGGAGAGAACTATATTCTCCAGTCCCAATGGCATTTCAATACTCAATGACACAGGAGTGGTAACTACTTTGTCATCATTGTCGCTACAAGAGGTGAAAGTCAATGCCAACACCGAAAGCAACATCATACTCTTTAAAATTAACTTTTTCATTTTTCTACTTTTAGTTACATTAATACTATATTATACTTTAGAAATTATACTTTAGAATGTGATACCAAGAGCCAAATGCAGATGGTGCTGGTGTTCGTTTTCAGAACAAGTTATCCAATCTCCACCTAATTCGGCAAACAAGCCGATCTGTGAGCCTGATAGTCGATAATCACTACGTATCTTAGCAGAGAGCATTCCATAGCCTGCTTTTTCAAACTGGTACTGATGATTGATCATGTCCTGGAACGAAGCCTTCATATTGGCATAAGGCATGACGATACCAGAACTGACATTACCATAATAGGCTGCCGCCATGTCCACAGTAAGGGCCACTGTTCGGGAGAGACTGCGCATCCACTGTCCACCCAATCTTCCATAGATCTTAGCAGCCTCCATTTTGCGTTCAGGATAGACATATCGCTCACGATTGCTCCAATATCCGATCTTTCCATTCAAGCACCATGTACCAGAGTCACTCCCCCATCCGTAAAGTCCTCTGAGATAGGTATCTATAAGATAATTCTTATACATCGTAAGTTTACCGATAATAGGATAATATTGGGCAGAGGACTTGCCAATGATGTTTTCATCACCACTACGTCTGACAAAAACAAGGTTTCCATCTAAGGCTACCTGACGGCTCCCTCCCATGTGCTTCCATCCCAAGGAGACTTCTGCAGAATGATAAAACAACTGGGTTAAGGGTACGGAATTCAAATCGGCAAGCATACGTTTATATTGCCGTCTCCAAAGCTTGGCATGACCATAAAAACCAGTTTCGTTCAACGGATTGGCATCCAGATTTATTCCATATCCTCCACCTTTATAATATAAGGTGCGTTTATCTCCGGAGAAACGACTGTATTCTGTTCCCAATCCTGTCATTTGAAACTCAGGTATAACACCCAGTTCCCGATAGAAATCCACATCATTGGTCTGCTTGTATACATTCCCTTCTAGACCGGCAGCCCACTGGTATTTACCGAAATCATAGGCAGTACCAAGGCGTAGAGTCAGATCTGTGACAATACCTCGCATTCTCGGGTCCACATTCCGATATTCATGTTCTGCTCTGAAAATCGCTTCAATACCGAGTTGGAATTTCCCCTTGCTAACAGCATATCCGCCCTGAAAACCATACCGTTCACAATGTGTGTCACCTCCTAGAGTATCCGCCAGAATATAAGGATTCAGTAAATCATAATCAGAAGAAGAATTCCAGCTGACCTGATATTGCTTTCCCGTCATGTAAGATGCTGCCCCCCAAGCAGAAGAGTGGTTGCTCAAGCGAAGGAAGGTTTCAGCCTTGGCCTCAGAGAGGAAATGCCCTGTTCCCTTCTGCAGTACAAAGGGAGCAGATTGATGCAGGTAATCCATCTGGGCATACACTTCAGAATAAGGCAGCGTGAGGCTAAGCCCATGAATGGCGGGATTTTGCCATGCTGTCTCCTTCTGCCAGTTTTTCCACGTAGCATGATGCTCTATCCTGGCAGAATCTGTTACTGCAGACCTTCCAGTAAACCAAGACACACAGCACAGAAATAATATGAAATATCTCTTCTTCATGATTTACATCCAAATTATGTTCAACATCGCTTCATTATGTCCTTCCTTTTCCAATCCCACATAATCGGTACTTGCCCTGAACATCCTGATGTAGGTTTTACCTGAAGCGTCATGATATTGGGCAGTACCCTCTACCAGGATAGCATAAGACCCCCGAAGAATACTGACTCTGGCTATATTCCCTTCAAATGATGATACGGTGAAAACCTGGGTGGTATTCAGATTGGTAAGACTTACCGTACCCTGGACCCTGTCGAGAACGATATCCGTTTCTTCCTGCAACACGATGGAAGCTTCGGTAAACAGGGAATCTTCATCCTGATGACAGGAGGAAATGATAAAACCACAGGTCATCATACATATAATCAACAATCTCTTCATATCTTTACATTCATTTCTAATCCAAAATAGGGAGTTACATGACGGCGGATCGTTACTCCATTGTTTTCATATTCGGGAGTATAATCCAACAGTTTGTTGCAGAACAGAGCTACATTCAGTTTCTCATCAAAGAGTTTCTTTGTTACCTTGAAATTGACATTCATGGCAAAAGGTACTCTGTATTTGAGATAATAGCTGTCGTTATAATCCCTGATCAGATACCTGAGATAAGCATCATTTTCATCACCTGCTTTCCACTCATGCATCACACCGTCATTATCCATATAGCTGGTAGGATAATTACTCACCTCTTTACTCTGTTTCAGCGTATACCACAGGCATTGGGCGGATATTGAGAAGCCCAACTTCAACTTGGGGACATCCGTATCTAACGTGAAATTGGTATTGAGCATTTCATTCATATTGCCTCCATCATGTTCATAATACCCCACATACTGTATCTGCTTACTGCCGATAACAGCACTTGGGCGATAAGTCTCTACCACAGAATTACGATAAACCGTGCGGAACCATGCTCCGTTGATGGTGAGTCTGGTGAACAGTTTTTCTATTCTTCGGGTAGCAAAGGTGTATTCCACTCCCCGTTTGAGAGTCTGACTGCCATTGGTGTAATAACTGTAGCCCCTCAGTTCCTTACGTTCCTCAAAGGGTAATCCTTCCAAAGAAGGTGGAGCCGACAGTGCATCGGCATCAATTCCCGATGCATCATACCACCTATATATATAGGGAGCATAAGCCGTCTGCAAACGGAAGCCTGAAGTCATGTTCTCCCTAAAGAGTGTGACAGACAATCGATTGCCTCCTATATTGATGTCAGTACTCACCTCCCATTTGAAATTACGTGCTGGCTGCAGATTCTGATTGGTTGCATCTATCACATACGTCATCAGGTTGATACGGCGATACGCTGGATTCGTATGATAATAATTCAGCTGGGTTAAGTCCAGATATACAGGATCAGGGTAAAGCTGTTCCAAAGTAGGCATTTTGGTATGTTCACCTATTCCACCTGCTATTCGGATAAAGGATGGTAGCTTGCCAATATTGAATTTCGGAAAAGTCAAGCCGAGATTGATACGGGGATCCCAGAAAAACTTACCATGCATCTCATAATTATTGGGCAGATTCAACATCTGCGTACCTCTTATACCGGCTACCAGTTCAAGAGAATGACCAGCAAAAGGCAATGTCAACTGTTCCTCAGCATAAATTCCCCACTGTTGGTTGGAAGGTATTGAAGAAAGATTTCGGGGACGGCATGACATGGAACCTGCATAAAGAGGGCGGGTTACATCATAAATCTGCCCCCGTCCTTTATTTTTGTCGTAATTCCAATCGGTGCCTAACAGCAAGGTATTGGAAACCACAAGAGAAGGAACCTGGAATTTACCATTGACCTTAGCATAAAGATTGAGCGGCTTTCCTTCTACATCATGACAAGCCACATATTTATAGGGAAGGATAACACCATCATGAACCCCTTGTGTAGTTGCTGTAGCTGCCACTGTCTGGCGGGTCAGCTGTACCAGTTTGGTTCGCTTGATAAGGTCATACTCATAAGAGGCTGACAAAGTCAGATCCAGCGACTTAAACCAAATGCGTTTCTTGGGAGACAGACTTACATGTGAATTAAATGCATATTTATTATATTGCGATTTATAAGAATCTTCCGCCTGATTATTGAGATCCGGGTCAACTTTATCATTATCAAAAGAACCGGTATAATCGAGATTGGACGAAATCTTCCAACGGTAAAAATCTGTCAACCAAGTTTTTCCGAACCGGGCAGAAAACGTCAGTCTCCTGTAATTTTCAAGCCGGTTTCTTGGATCCGCCTTCGCATCGAGGTAATCAACACTGAGATTGAGGGTCATCTGCTGGGGAGTCCATTCCAATCCCTTTGCAAGATAAAAGAGTTTGCTACCCATATCTGCTTTCAGACGGGCATTCCAGTCATTTCCACCTCTCCTACGTTCTATTTTCACCAGACCACTTGTCAAATCGCCATATTCTACCGATGGAATGCCACGTACCACCTCTACTTTCTCGATATCATCGGTAGAGATGCTACGCATATCCACTCCGGCATTCATATTTTCTCTGGATGTTGTTGCTGCATCCCAAGCCCCAGCCACATATTGCATATTGGCATTGGTACTGATGGGAGCTCCATCTACTACAAAACTCGTTCCGAGGGAAGTGGTAGTATATCCTGAAGGACTTCCGGCTTCCCGAATACGAATCGTATTAGGGCTACTCAAATCAGGATCTTTGGAACGTCCACCAGGCAACAGTTCGAGAATGTCCGTAAAACTTGAAGGCTGCAGGTGCTCCATGGCATGCTTCTCGATAACAGAAGCAGAAGACAGACTCTTTGACTCCTGAGCTGTAACCACTACTTCACCCACAGACTTGATTTCCGGTTCCATTTCATAGAGAGCCTGGTTTAACTTACCTAAATAGTTTTTGTATCCTATATAAGTAATCTTAAGAGATTTACCTGCATTGGCTGCATCTATGGAAAATCGCCCGTTAATATCAGTGATAGCTGCCACTTTCTGAGAACTACCCACATACACGACAGCACCGATAATCGCTTCATGAGAATCTTTGTCCACAACTTTGCTAGACATAGATTGCGCCTTTCCCATCAGACTCACCTCAAAAAGCATCATAAGCAACAGGATATGTTTCATACTAATCTTTTAACTTATTTTTTTGGGTGCAAAGATACGACAAAATTAAATAGTTCACAATACCTAAAAATAGGTAATATATGTATCAGTAAATGTACATTCATATATCTGTACTGCTGCTCAAATAGTAAAATACAAAAAGACTCAAAGCCACATTCCTGAAGGTAAACAGAAATGTGGTTTTGAGTCTTCTTGTTAACCTGAAACTTAAAAGCAACCAGATTTGAACAACAGGTAAATTGGAATACCTGAATTATTGACCAATGAAACCTTGTCCCCTTTTCTAATATTAAACGGACGTATTTTGTCCGCTTTTCCATGGCAAATATACAATAATTTGTCTGTTTTTCCAAGATATTTATGCATCTTTTTGTCCGTTTTTCCAAGATTTAACAGTTTCTATCTCCCATTCCACTCAAATTTATCACAAAAGTAGCATTATCTGCACAGCTTCTTAACTCCTCTCAACAAATGATTAAGGCGGTAAATACGTAATTTTGTATTTACCGCCATTTTCATTTCTGCCAAGGAAAATGATATTGATGCAAACTATTTTGAATCATAAGGAAACGACGCTCAAAAGCCTTGTCCATGTTCTCTGCGAGGTTGGTTGTGGCGATGAGAATACCATCCAGCTGCTCTATCTCATTCAAATGTCTGTTCATTTCCTCCAATTTCATCTTTAATGCCGTATTCATCTGTCTGATATTTTAAAAGTAAAACAATTGACACTCATATACTTTGTGCCTGATTCTGTATACTGGTGCAAAGTTACGGGGCAGCTATGAAAGTTCGTTTCATAGGTTGAGAATATTTTCTCCAGAGCAACTATTTTTCTCACCATTCAGCTAATTTTGCAAAAAAATAGAAAGGAAAAACAATGAAAATGGAAAAAGATCACTTAAATGACAAGGTGCTAGATAAGGAAAAAGCCCTATCCGCCATCAAAACCAGTTACCTCAACAGCTATAAGGTAATTGTAGCTGGTGCGCGAGACTTTGCTGATTACGCCTTTATGAAAAAGAAGACTTAGGTGAATAACTTAAGGCATTTTTTTGTATCTTTGCAACATAAAAAATCGTCAAAACGTGAGAAATAGCCTACTATTATCCAATCAAAACGTGAGAAATAGGGCATAGATAGGTCGTCATAACGTGATAAACAGAAAATTATGAAGAGAAAAATATATAATGAAATGCTGCAATGGAAGCAGAATTCTCAAGGAAAATCTGCTTTGATGATAGATGGAGCACGCCGAATAGGTAAGAGATTCCTAAGCCTGTCATCACGAATCGGCACGAAATCAATCGTAAACTATAAACTGCTATTCCCAGGCGGTCCATCCCGCACAACACGGCGATGGCTTTGAAGCAGCATTAGGTCTCCCCCGCAACAGCCTGGCGGTCCCATCCCGTACAATCTGGCGAAGACCGCTTTGGTCCGCCAACCTTAGAGCGTAGCGGTTCCGAGCGACGAGGAGGAGCGGTTTCCTCCCTCTTCCCTGAGGGTGAGAGGGTCGGGGTGAGAGGTGGAGCCCTCTTTAATGGTAAAGAGGGACGGGGTGATTTTAGAAAAAGCAGCACTGAGGGCGGTTACATTCTAAAGTTTAATCTTTATTAAATTATAAGCCATTCTATACCATTTTACGCCATAATGATGTATATTTGCAGTCAGAATGATTATTAATTAAACATGTTAGGGTTATGGCACAGACAGCAATGACAGTCCGTATGGACAACCAGCAGAAAGCACAGTT
>ERZ791794.786-NODE-786-length-19826-cov-2.615801_pt1 | contig 19826 bp, 12 predicted proteins | sample MGYA00510312_ERZ791794 | MGnify/ENA primary metagenome ERZ791794 (study PRJEB30046, sample SAMN00791977) | human gut metagenome | study: EMG produced TPA metagenomics assembly of the A metagenome-wide association study of gut microbiota in type 2... | reverse complement strand
CCAGAGGCAATTCGGTCATAGAATTTCTTGAGAAGGTGTTCTGCGAGCGCTGTGGGATGGATTTTATCGTTAATCTGCAGTACGAAAAACCAAAAATCAGCAAATACCGGCAGAATGCTGACAAGCAGATTGAGCAGGAGGTGCAAAATATTGTCGCCCGCACTAAATTTGCCATGGCAAAGGATGACGGTGATGAAGATGCTAAAGTGGCTGTCGATGACGGTGCAATGTTTGTAGGAGGCAGTGAAAATACATCTGATACAAAAAAGAGTGGCACATCAGATTCTCCTAAAGACTCAGATAAGAAGAATGAAGCGAAGACAGGTGCTGATAAAAAGCCTGAGAAGAAGTTTGAAAAGAAGTTCGAGAAAAAGTTCGAGCGCAAAGGAGATTTCAGGCGCAAATATGACAATGACCCTGATATCGTGTACGGAAGAAGCTTTGATGATGAGGAGATGGCTATTGAAAAGATTGACGGTCCTATCGGTGAGGTTACAATAAAGGGCAAGATTCTTACGGTTGAATCCCGCGAAATCAGAAACGAAAAGACCATCATTATGTTTGCGGTCACTGATTTCACAGACACCATCATGCTCAAGCTCTTTGCCAGAAATGATGACGTAGCAGATATTCTTGCATATATTGCCCCGGGCAACTTTGTTAAGGCAAAGGGAGTTGTAACTGTAGATAAATATGACAGTGATTTGTCAATAAGCTCAATAGTCGGACTTAAAAAGATACCTGATTTTACATCAAAGAGGGAGGATACTGCTGCCGAAAAACGTGTTGAGCTTCACTGTCACACCAAGATGAGTGACATGGATGGCGTGTCTGACGTAAAGGATATTGTGAAGTGTGCCATGCGCTGGGGACACAAGGCCATTGCTATTACAGACCACGGTGATGTGCAGGCATTCCCTGATGCTAACCATACTGTGGATGACAAATTCAAGGTCATTTACGGTGTGGAAGCATATCTGGTCGATGATACAAAGGATATTGTGGAGAATGCAGCCGGTCAGTCGCTGGATGACAAGTACGTGGTATTTGATATAGAGACAACAGGCTTTTCTCCGGAAAAGAATAAAATCATAGAAATAGGTGCGGTGAAGGTCATCGGTGGCGAGATTGTAGACCGCTATTCCACATTTATAAACCCTGAGGTACCTATTCCGTTCAGGATTGAGGAGCTCACCTCGATAAGGGATGACATGGTTATCACATCGCCAACAGTGGATGTCATACTGCCACAGTTTATGGAGTTTTGCAAGGACTGCATCATGGTCGCCCACAATGCTGACTTTGATATGAGCTTTATAAAGCGAAACTGCGCACTGCTTGGCATGGAGTGTAATCCTACTATAGTGGACACGGTGGCTCTTGCGAGAGTACTTCTGCCACAGCTAAACAGATTTAAGCTGGATACAGTGGCCAAGGCTCTAAACATCTCGCTTGATCATCATCACAGAGCGGTGGATGATGCCGCATGTACCGCAGAGATATTTGTCAAATTCATAGAAAAGCTAAAGGACAGGGGCATATCAAGCTTAGATGAGGTAAATGCCCTGGCAAAATCATCTGTTGAGATGATAAGGAAGATGCCTACATACCATGCCATCATTCTTGCAACCTGTGACCAGGGGCGTACCAATCTCTACAGACTTATCTCACTGTCACACATCAAGTATTATAATAAGAGACCGAGAATACCAAAATCAGAGTTTAACAAGTATCGTGATGGGCTTTTAATAGGCTCAGCCTGTGAGGCAGGAGAGCTTTACAGGGCCATTTTAAACGGAAGACCACAGGAGGAAATCACAAGACTTGTGAATTTCTATGATTACCTGGAGATACAGCCTCTTGGCAACAACGCATTTATGATACGTGACGAGGATTCCGATATTGCTTCAAACGATGACCTTATCGATATAAATAAGCGAATCGTAAAGCTTGGAGAGGAATTTGGAAAGCTGGTTGTTGCAACCTGTGACGTACATTTCTTAAACCCCGAGGACGAGATATACCGTCGTATTATCATGGCCGGTAAGGGCTTTAAGGATGCAGATGAGCAGGCTCCGCTTTACTTAAGGACCACAGAGGAAATGCTAAAGGAGTTTGAATATCTCGGAAGCAAAAAGGCTGAGGAGGTAGTCATCACCAATACCAATAAGATAGCAGACATGTGTGAGCGTATCTCACCGGTCAGACCTGATAAATGTCCGCCGGTTATCGAAAACTCTGACGGCATGCTTCGTGAAATCTGCTATAACAAGGCAAACAGGATGTACGGAGATCCGCTGCCGCCGATAGTTAAGGAGCGTCTTGACAGAGAACTTAACTCTATTATTTCAAACGGCTATGCCGTAATGTACATCATCGCACAGAAGCTTGTGTGGAAATCAAATGAGGACGGCTACCTGGTTGGCTCACGAGGCTCCGTAGGAAGCTCATTTGTCGCAACCATGTCAGGTATCACAGAGGTTAATCCGCTGCATGCTCACTATTTGTGTACTCACTGCAAATACAGTGATTTTGATTCACCAGAGGTACAGGCATTTTCAGGCCGTGGTGGCTGTGATATGCCGGATAAGCTCTGTCCAAAGTGCGGCAGACCGTTAAGCAAGGAGGGCTTTGATATTCCATTTGAGACTTTCCTCGGTTTCAAGGGAAACAAGGAGCCGGATATCGATCTGAACTTCTCCGGTGAGTACCAGTCAAAGGCACACAAATATACCGAGGTTATTTTCGGTGAGGGCCAGACCTTTAAAGCCGGAACCATAGGTACACTTGCTGACAAGACCGCATTTGGATACATTAAAAACTATTATGAGGAGCGCGGTGTCAGAAAGCGAAACTGCGAGATAGACAGGATAGTGCAGGGCTGCGTTGGTGTTCGACGTACTACGGGACAGCATCCGGGTGGTATAGTCGTGCTGCCGATGGGTGAGGAGATTAATACCTTTACTCCTGTACAGCATCCTGCGAATGATATGACCGTTGACATCACGACAACGCATTTTGACTACCATTCAATCGACCACAACCTGTTAAAGCTCGATATACTTGGACACGATGATCCTACCATGATTCGTATGCTGCAGGATCTGACAGGTGTTGACCCGACAAAGATTCCGCTTGACGACAAAGCTGTCATGTCACTGTTTCAGAACACCTCCGCTTTGGGCATAGAGCCTGAGGATATCGATGGATGTCCGCTTGGAGCTTTAGGTATACCGGAGTTTGGTACCGATTTTGCCATGGGCATGCTCCTTGATACAAAGCCAAAGGAGTTTTCTGACCTCATTCGTATCGCCGGATTATCACACGGTACCGACGTATGGCTTGGCAATGCACAGACTCTTATCGAGGAAGGCACAGCTACCATTTCAACCTGTATCTGTACCAGAGATGATATTATGACATATCTGATTTCCATGGGACTTGAATCTGAGGAGGCCTTCAACATCATGGAGAAGGTGCGAAAGGGAATTATTGCCAAGGGCAAATGCCCTCAGTGGCCACAGTGGAAGGAGGATATGAAGGCACATGGTGTGCCTGACTGGTATATCTGGTCATGCGAGAAAATCAAGTACATGTTCCCTAAGGCCCATGCTGCGGCATACGTTATGATGGCATGGAGAATCGCCTACTGTAAGGTTTTCTATCCGCTTGCATACTACGCAGCATACTTTTCAATCCGTGCTACAGGCTTTTCATATGAGCTTATGTGTCAGGGAAAGGACCGACTCGAAAACTACATGAAGGACTATAAGAAAAGAAAAGACACGCTGTCAAACAAGGAGCAGGATGTATTTAAGGACATGCGTATCGTACAGGAGATGTATGCCAGAGGCTTTGATTTCATGCCTCTTGATATATACAGGGCTCACCCTAACCGTTTCCAGATAATTGACGGTAAGCTCATGCCGGCCATAAACAGTATTGACGGACTGGGCGACAATGCCGCTATTTATATTTCGGAAGCGGCAAAGGACGGACCATTCCTCTCAAAGGACGATTTCAGGGAGAGAACTCATGTATCGCGAACAGCCGTAGACCTCATGTCAGATTTGGGACTGCTTGGTTCACTGCCGGAGTCAAACCAGCTTTCACTTTTCGATTTCGGAGCATAATCCGGCAGTTTGGCATAAAACATATACTTTAACAATAATAAAAATCCACTACCCATTGACAGACTCATAAATCTGTAAATAGGGTAGTGGATTTTTCGTATAATATGTATTGATTTTAAATATTAAATCTTATTTTAATTTTCTTCGATAAAATCTATCTGATATTCATCCATGTACTTGATACGTGCAAGTGAGTAAACCTCATAGCCCTGCTCGTTGATCTTTCTTCTGCCAGGCTGGAATGACTTCTCAATAAGGATTCCTATACCGGCAACTGTAGCGTGAGCCATGCGAAGAAGTCTGATGGCACCTGTAGCAGCCTCTCCGTCAGCCATGAAATCATCAATCAAAAGAATATTGTCATCCTCTGAGATAACATCGCGTGAGAGTGTAAGCTCATAGCTCTTCTCTGTTGTAAATGAAGTAACCTGTGTCTGATATAAATCATTATGTAATGTCTTTGAAGGCTGCTTCTTTAAAATAACAAGCGGTACATTCATCTTGGCTGCTGCCATAAGTGCAGGAGCAATTCCTGAGCTCTCTATTGTGACAACCTTTGTGATTCCCTTATCAGCAAAGTGATTTGCGAAATCCTCACCGATGTGCTCCATAAGCACCGGATCTACCTGATGGTTGATAAATTTGTTGACCTTTAAGATATTTGTGCCAATTACCTGGCCATCCTTGAGAATTCGATCTTGCAGTTCTTTCATTTTGTTCACCTCATAAAAAATAAATTGTTATTATTATAGCACTATTCTTCGACAATATCACTATAAATTTTAGAATAAATTTCTTCAACCATATGATCGAGGAAGCTTTCCTCAAGCAGGCTGTATTTTTCAGTAATGACTGATGTGATAAGCTCAGCTCTTTTGTAGTATAAATCACCTGAGCAGGCATCTCCTTTTTCACCAGATGACGCTAAAGTCATAAGCTCATCCCTATGAGTGACGGTCACGTATTCCATGATTTCCTCTTCGAGGGAATTATTCCGGTCAATTTTTTTTGAAATGTCCTTTAACTCCATAAATGACTTCATTCCTATGATAAAAAATATCAAGAAAACAAGCCCCATTACGATAGAAACCATAAGCTTGTTTACCGAGTCTAAAGCGGCAAGCTTTAAAACTCCTGTATCAAGCAGCACAATAGCAATAAGCCCTATCGCACCGACTGCGGTGAAGCACTGTCCGGTTGCTTTTGTATCCTCGTATCGTTTTTGTTCATCAACGTATATTTTCATACGGCCTCCATATTGTTTAATTATAGTTATATGTTATAATGAAACGATGAAAATTACAATATTATGTGTAGGAAAAGTTAAAGAAAAATTTTACAGAGATGCGATTGCTGAGTACTCAAAGCGCCTAAGCCGTTACTGTAAGCTTGAAATCACTGAGGTTTCCGATGAAAAGACAAGCGAACAGGCCACACAGACAGAGATAGACATCGTAAAAAATAAAGAAGGTGAGAGGCTTCTTAAAAATATAAAAGACGATGCATATGTATTTTGTCTGGCGATAGATGGAAAACAGCTTGATTCGGTTGAGCTGTCACAGAAGATGGATAAGCTTATGACAGGCGGCAAAAGTCATCTTGTTTTTGTAATAGGAGGCTCTCTCGGGCTGTCCGATGATGTATTAAAGTGCGCTGACTATAAGCTTTCATTTTCTAAAATGACATTTCCTCATCAGCTCATGCGCGTAATTTTACTGGAGCAGATTTACAGGTCGTTTCGCATCAGCAATAATGAGCCGTACCACAAATAACCGGCATAATTCAGCCTAAATAAACATATGTTAATATATGAAGATGCAAAAAGTAACTGATTCGTTCGAGCTTCCAAAGGACATAGTGCTGGGGCTTCCAATTGTAACAGCATATGGTTATAATGAGCTTACTATAGAAAACCACAAGGGTATTCTGTCATTTTCGGACAAGGCCGTAACTGTAAAGGCAGCAGACAGTACCATAAAAATATCCGGCAGCCGCCTTGAAATCAAGGAATTTACAAAGGATTTAATAATAATAGCCGGTCATTTAAAGGGTGTTATATATGAGTATTAAAGCTTATGCAACAGTAAGGCTAACAGGCTGCAATATCAGGCGCTTCATAAATCTATGCACGGCAAACCATATAAAAATATGGAACCTTAAATATGTAAGTCCAAAGGAATATGAGGCCTGCTGCAGTACAGAAGATATTTTTCTAACGAAGCCGCACCTGAAAAAGACGCATACAAGGCTTCTCGTGGTAAAAAGACAGGGATACTTTGCAATAAGAGCATTTCTATATAAAATACGTATTATTACGGCTGCAATTACCGGCGTTTTTTGTATACATGCACTCATCTGCACAAGAATCTGGCACATTGTGCCTGAAGGAAACCGTTTCACGTATGATGAGTCGGTCATCTCCTTTATGGAGAGTGAAAATATAACAATAGGCAGCCACAAGAGAGCAGATTACAGCCTCCTTGAAAAGAAGCTTGAGGAAAAATATCCCGATATCACGTGGTGCAGTATATACATAGAAAAAAATACCATGAAAATTGATATATCAGAGGGAATAAATTATAGGTAAATTATGACAAATTTTATTTTTATGTTATAATGAAAAATATTTTGATTGAAAGGCACATGAGCTAATGAGTTTAAATGAAGTATCTATAAAAATACCGGGTGAATATATTCCAAACGTCTTTGGACAGTTTGATGCATTCGCCAAGAAAATAGAGCGCACACTGCACGTAACACTTGTCTTAAGAGATGATTCCTTAAAGATTATCGGAGCGCAGGGAAATATTGATGGGGCAAAAGAGGTGTTCGAGCAGCTCATTGCGCTGGCTGAGAGAGGCAACATCATTACAGAGCAGAACGTAAACTATGCACTTGCACTTTTAGAGGAGCATAAAGGCAGTGAGATTGTTGAGATTGACAAGGATATCATTTGTCACACAATAAATGGCAAGCCTGTAAAGCCAAAAACCATAGGCCAGAAGGAATATGTCGATGCAATCAGGAAAAAGATGATTGTGTTTGGCATGGGTCCTGCCGGAACAGGAAAGACCTATCTTGCCATGGCAATGGCTATAACAGCTTTTAAAAATGAGCAGGTGGGCCGTATTATTCTGACACGTCCTGCGATTGAAGCAGGCGAGAAGCTTGGCTTTCTGCCGGGAGATCTGCAGAGCAAGATTGACCCATATTTGAGACCGTTGTATGATGCTCTTTATCAGATAATGGGAGCTGAGAGCTTTCAGCGCAACATGGAAAAGGGCCTTATTGAGGTGGCTCCTCTTGCGTACATGAGAGGCCGTACACTTGACAATGCATTTATCATACTTGATGAGGCACAGAATACAACTCCTGCACAGATGAAGATGTTTCTTACACGAATCGGCTTTGGCTCAAAGGTTGTCGTGACAGGTGATGCGACACAAAAGGATCTTGCACCGGGAGCAAAATCAGGGCTTGATGTGGCACTTAGGGTGCTTAAAAAAATAGATGATATAGGCATATGCAATCTGACAAGCAAGGATGTCGTGCGTCATCCGCTTGTACAAAAAATCGTTCAGGCATATGATGATTATGAAAATAAGCAGACTGCAAAGACTGCAAGAAAGCAGAGGAAGAGCAATTGAGAAGGGTTGTATCACTAATATCAATTTTTATATCAATCTTAGCTCTTTCATTTGTGCTGTGTCTGCTTGGTGATGTATATCCGGATGAGTGGATATGCATGGGTTTTTTAGATATCATATTTTATATGCTGCTTTTATTTGAGCTTGAGTACGAGCGGAACACACTGCAGCTGTCGAACAACTCAAGAACCGATTATCTTAGGTTTACGTTTGTGTTTATCATTTGCTCTATAGTGTGTATCATAAGCGGTTTTATGCCACTGTACAGCAGGCCGGTGATGATTTTTCCTATATTGCTTTGTCTGATTGGCAATGAGTTTCTGGCTTTTATAAGCGGTACTTATTTTTGTATATTGCTTTCAATCACTGTATCCGGCGACTGCTTTGAGCTCGTATGTGAGCTGCTTCTTGTAATCACAGGTGCTATCCTTGCAAAGATGCTAAAGGAGGACAAGCTTCAGATATGTATATATCTGATCACAATCAGTATGAGCATTGTGACACCGGGCATATTCTATTATATGTCAACAAAGGAGTTTTCTGTTTCCGTTATTATTGCCGGAGCTGTAAGCGGCATGATTGTTTCGCTTATCGGCATCATTTGTGCCAGGGTATTTAAGCCACTTAGCACTGATGAAACAAATGACAGGCTTATAGAAATAATAGAGGAGGATTTTCCTGCTGTAAAGCAGCTTAAAAAGCACAATTTCTCTGAATACAATCATGGCAATTTCGTATCGACGATTGCCATAAAGGCTGCAAAGGCTGCTGGACTGGACACAGCGCTATGTGCAGCAGGAGGTTTTTATTACCGCATAGGGCAGTGGCAGAGGCATAAAAGCGTCATGGAAGGAGTGGAACAGGCATTAGCCATGCATTTTCCTGAAAAGCTGACCAATATACTCTATGAGTACTATGGCAAGCTAAGACACCCACAGACCCCTGAATCCGCACTCATCCATATGGTCGATGCTTTAATAGTAAGGCTTGATCATATCAAAAACGATGTGGCAGACAGTGAATGGAATCACGAGATACTTATTATCCAGACATTAAATGAGCTGTCAAGCTCAGGAATGTATGATGAATCAGGGCTTTCCATGAATCACTTTTTAAAAATACGAGACTATCTTACAAAGGAGGAACTGCTTAAATGAGTTTTTTTATCGAAAAAGAAGTAGAATGCAATTTTAATTTTGATTATGAAAAGGTCGCAGAAGCTGTTGTTTCTGCTTCACTTGAGCACGAGAACTTTCCGTATGAGGCGGAGGTTAATTTGACGCTGACAGACAATGAAGGGATACATGCCATCAATAAGGAGTACAGACAGATAGACAGGCCTACAGATGTATTATCTTTTCCGATGCTTTCATATGAAACACCCGGAGATTTTTCTTTCCTTTCAGATGAGAATGAGGATGATTTCAATCCTGATACAGGAGAGGTCATGCTAGGTGACATAATCATATCCGTTGACAAGGTAAAGGAGCAGGCCTTAGAATACGGACACAGCGAAAAAAGAGAGTTTGCCTTTCTGATTACACACAGCATGCTTCATCTGTTCGGATATGACCACATGGAGGCTGATGAGGCTGCCGTAATGGAAGAACACCAGAGAAAAATACTTGACGCTTTAGGTATAACACGCTAATATTTAAGCTGGTTATCAATTGAAACAGAGGATTTATAAATGTCTAAAAAAAATAACGGGGCAAGTAATGCCTTAGTACAGGGCTCCATACTTGCCGTAGCATCTATAATAAGCAGAATAATAGGACTCATATATCGTATACCGATGCAGCGTATATTGGGCGATATCGGAATCGGCTATTATTCCACAGCCTTTGAAATATACAATGTCATGCTGATTATATCATCATACAGCTTACCACTTGCCGTATCAAAGATGGTTTCAGCCCAGATGGCAAAAAAGAGGCGGACTGCGACGTATCAGATACTGAAGTGTGCTCTGCTTTTTGCAACCATCAGTGGCACAACAGTGGCACTCATACTGTTTTTTGGTGGCAATTTTTTTGCAACAACGCTTCTTAACACACCATACAGTATTTTTGCTTTAAGAGTACTGGCTCCGGGGCTTTTGGTAGTTGCAGTGCTCGGCGTCATCAGAGGCTTTTTCCAGGGACTGGGAACCATGATGCCGAGTGCCGTCTCACAAATAATAGAACAGATAGTAAATGCCATAGTCAGTGTATGGGCTGCATATGTGCTATACCGTACAGGTACAAGAATTGGTGCAGTACTTGGTGACAAGGAGCACTATGCCGCAGCATATGGTGCAGCCGGTGGTACACTTGGAACAGTGCTTGGCTCTGTAGCGGCTCTTTTATTTGTAGTATTTATCTTTGCCATCTATATGAAGGTGTTCAAGAGGCAGATGAAAAGAGAACGAAATGTCAGGGTGAGCTCATTTGGCTACACTATGAAGATTCTTGTAATTACGGTTATTCCGGTGCTTTTAAGTACTACTATATACAATATCAGTGGCATCATAGACCAGGGTATATTCAAGCAGGTTGCACTGCTTCAGGGATACACTCAGAATGATATAGACGTATGGTGGGGTGTATACACCGGAAAGTACAAGCTTTTAATCAATGTGCCTATATCCATAGCATCAGCTATGGCAGCATCCTTTGTGCCGGTGCTTACAGGCGCATATCACAGGGACGATATGGAGGCAGTGAGAGGACAGATTAATCTTTCCACACGCTTTATCATGGTTGTCGCATTCCCATGTGCAGTAGGGCTTGCCGTGTTTGGACTGCCAATATTTAATATACTGTTCTCAAGCACCCGTGCAACAAATGCTGAGGCGTCACTTATGATGTATGTCGGTGCGGTTGCGGTAGTATTTTACTCGCTTTCCACTCTGTCCAACGGACTGCTGCAGGGAATTGACAGGCTCAAGATTCCTGTAATCAACGCTGCGATATCCATTGTAGCGCATGTCATAGTGCTCATACTGCTTATGCTCATATTCAGGCTCAATATACATGCAGTTGTGCTTGCCAATACGTTTTTTGCATTGCTCATGTGCTTTATGAACAGCATGGCTTTAAAGAAGTACAGCGGCTTTAAGCAGGAAATAAAAAAGACCTTTATCATCCCGGCCATTAGCTCGCTCATAATGGGAGTTATTTCGTATATAGTATACTTTATACTTTACAAGGCCTGTCATATTGAGATTATCGCCTTCATTCTTGCTGCAATCATTGCGGTTATCTCATATGCAGTGGCGCTGCTTTTACTCAAGGGACTGACTGAGGATGAGCTTAGACATTTTCCAAAGGGCACACTTATCATAAAAGTGGCAAAAAAATGTCATTTATTATAAAATTGAATAAATAACAAAAATTTACAGATACTGATTTTGAGGTGATAATATGAAAAGCAAAATCAGTATCTGTTTTTTAACTATTGTTGTAATTCTTCTTGCACTTGTTATGATAGAAAAAATCAATACGCAAAGAGCTGCAGACAAGGCTGCGATAATTGCACAAAGCAATGAAAATGATAAAGAAGAAAAAAATGAAAAAGAAAGCCTTCTGACATCAAATGAGGCTAAGAATGCAAAATACTGCATCAAAAATGACTCCGGAATGCTGTCTGTATACAACGCCACTGCAAGTGAAAAATACTTTGACACAGGCGTGTATTTTGAAGAACTGCCAGATGAAGCAAAAAATAAGGTTACAAATGGACTCTACTTTTTTAACGAAACTGATTTGTACGATTTTCTTGAAAGCTATTCAAGTTAATGTTAAAATAAATCAGTTAGGGGAAAGAATATGTACGATGTAATTATAATAGGTGCCGGTGCATCCGGGCTGATGGCGGCAGCAGCTGCTGCATCAAAGGGAGCACGTGTGGCACTTTTAGAGCACAAGGATGATATAGGAAAGAAAATACTGGCAACAGGAAACGGCAGATGTAATTTCACAAACACTGATATGTCTGTAAATAAGTTTCACGGCAGTAAAGCGCTGATTAAAAACGGGTTGGCGCAATTTAATTACGCAGACACAATACGTTTTTTTAAAGAACTTGGAATACCTGCATATGACAATGCAGGCTACATTTATCCAAATTCAAGACAGGCTGCATCTGTTGTGGCTGCCTTTCGAATGGAGCTTATGAGGCTTCATGTGGATGTGAAAACAGGCATTAATATTACTGATATTAAGCCTGCAGATGACCGGACCGGTTACTGCATCCAAACAGACAAGGGCAGCTTTAAGTCCAAAAGGCTTATTATAGCGTGTGCCCTTACGGCTTCCCCAAAGCTTGGAAGTGACGGAAGCCTGTTTCGACAGATAGAAGCTCTCGGACACCATATCCAAAAACCATTACCCGCGCTTTGCGGCTTTAGCTGTGATGGTCTTAATTTCAAAAAAATCACAGGTGTCAGGTGCGATGCCACTGTCGCTTCCGTGATAGACGGTCAAATGACAGAGCAAAATACAGGGGAGCTGCAGTTAGCTGACTATGGCATCTCAGGCATCCCTGTTTTTCAGATTTCAAGTCTTATGTCAAGAGCCCTCGATAAAGGTCAAATGGTCGAGGTGATAATTGATTTTTTGCCTGCTTTTAGTGATGATGAGCTTAACGGGTACATAAAGGACAGAAGCATTACAACAACAGACAACCGCTCGCTAAATGAGATGCTTAACGGACTTTTAAACAATAAGCTTCTTCTTGAGCTGATACACAAATCAGGTGTATCTCCTGACAAAAAGGGAAGGCTGTTGACAGATGATGATTGTAAAAGTCTCACCCGCTCAATAAAGCATACAGCCGTTTCGGTAAAAAAGCCAAGAGGATTGGAATTTGCACAGGTGTGTGCAGGCGGCATATATACAAAGGAAATAGATGTACGTACATTGGAGTCCAAAATCCATCCGGGGCTTTACTTTTGCGGCGAGCTGCTTGATGTGGACGGCATATGCGGTGGCTACAATCTGCAGTGGGCATGGACAAGTGGATATATAGCAGGAGAAATGCAGTAAATGATTAAAATTAACCAGATAAAGCTCCCCGTCACGCACAGTGATGAGGCATTAAAAAAGAAAATAATAAAAATGCTTAAGCTCAATGCCAAGACAGGCTTTACATACCGCATATTAAAGAAATCACTTGACGCGCGTAAAAAGCCTGAGCTGTTCTATACATATTCAGTTGCTGTAGAGATAGAGGATACAAAAAATAGCGAAGAAACAATTGTAAAAAGAGCAGCCAGTTCATCTGTGCTCATATATAAAGAAAAAGAGTATCGGATACCTGCACACGGTAATACACCGCTTGACAGGCGACCTGTTATTGCAGGGGCAGGACCAGCCGGGCTGTTTTGTGCATATATACTGGCAGAGGCAGGCTTTCGCCCGATAGTTATCGAGCGGGGCAGCCGGGTAGAGAAAAGAACTTGCGATGTCCAAAAATTCTGGGAGAGCGGCATACTTAATCCCAAAAGCAATGTACAGTTTGGTGAGGGCGGTGCCGGAACCTTTTCAGACGGCAAGCTGAACACATCCGTAAAGGATCCTTCGGGCAGGAATCGTCTTGTGCTTGAGACCTTTGTGCGCTTTGGGGCAGATCCGTCCATACTTTATGACAACAAGCCACATATTGGTACTGATGTGCTTTCAGAAGTAATTGTCAACATGCGTGAGTTTTTGGTTGACAAAGGGGCCACATTTGTATTTGACACCTGTGTAAACAATCTTGACATAGTTTCCCAAAAGCTATTAAGTGTTTACACGGATTCTGACAGTAATAGTGAAATAAAGACAGATGTATGCGTTCTGGCACTCGGACACAGCGCCAGAGATACATTTGATATGCTTTACAATAAGGGCTTTGATATGGAATGCAAGAGCTTTGCAGTCGGCTTTCGCGTGGAGCATCCGCAGCACATGATAGATGAATCACAGTACGGTATTCAGAATAAAATCATACTTCCTCCAAGTCCTTACAAGGTCACATCCAATTTTCCGAATGGCAGAGGAGTCTATTCATTCTGCATGTGTCCGGGAGGATATGTGGTCAATTCATCGTCAACCGAAAATCACACAGTGGTTAACGGTATGAGCTATCATGACAGAAACAGTAAAAATGCGAACAGTGCCATCATAGTATCTGTTTCACCGAAGGATTTCGGAGCAGATGATGCCCTCGCAGGCGTGAGGTTTCAGGAAAAGCTTGAAACAGAAAATTATGAGCGTGGCAATGGTTTAATACCACAGCAGCTTTTCGGTGATTTCTGTGATGACAGATTAACAACAGTATACGGTGATTTTGGCTCCTGTACAAAGGGAAACACCGTCTTTGCAAAGCTGAATGGACTGATGAACGCTGACATGGAGCAGTCGTTTAAGCTTGGAATGGAACATTTTGGTCATCTGATACATGGCTTTGACAGAAAAGATGCAATTTTGTCCGGTATGGAGACACGCACATCTTCTCCGCTTCGCATAAAAAGAGATGAATCCTTTGAGAGCAACATCTCGGGTGTATACCCTTGCGGAGAGGGCGCAGGCTATGCAGGAGGCATTACATCTGCGGCAATCGACGGCATAAAGGTCGCAGAAGCAATTATTAAAAAATATAGGCCGGATTTTAAATAATATTTATACACATGAATAATATTTATACACGTAAAGAGAGGAAATATTCGTGGCAGAAGTATCACCAATGATGCAGCATTATCTGCAGACAAAAGAACAATATAAGGATTGTATTTTATTTTATCGCTTAGGAGACTTCTATGAGATGTTTTTTGACGATGCGATAATGGTTTCAAAGGAGCTTGAGCTTACGCTCACCGGCAAAAACTGCGGACTTGAAGAAAGAGCTCCTATGTGTGGAGTACCGTTTCACGCGGCAGACTCATATATCAACAGACTCGTATCAAACGGTCACAAGGTAGCTATCTGTGAGCAGATGGAGGATCCAAAGCAGGCAAAGGGAATCGTAAAGCGAGAGGTAATCCGTGTTGTGACACCTGGCACAAACACTGATATGGCTTCTTTAGATGAGGCAAAAAACAATTACATAATGTCGATTGTATACACTGAGGACAAATACGGCATAGCGACCTGTGATGTCACAACAGGTGATTTTTTTACGACAGAGGTGGATACAGAAAGAAAGCTGTTAGATGAGGTGAGCAGATTTAATCCATCGGAAATCATATGTAATGAAGCCTTCTACATGAGCGGAATAGATGTTGACGATATGAAAAACAGACTGTCAATTACTGTTTCAGCACTCGACTCATGGTATTTTTCCGATGGTCTTGCAAATGAGACACTGCTTTCACATTTCCATGTACAGACAATAAATGCTTTGGGGCTTGAGGATTATGAGAGTGGAGTCATAGCTGCCGGCGCCCTGTTAAAGTACCTTTATGAGACGCAGATGAACTCGCTCGACAATATACTTGAGCTTCATCCGTACTCAATAGGCAAATATATGATAATAGACAGCTCATCAAGACGTAATTTGGAGCTGGTTGAGACACTTCGAGAAAAGCAAAAGAGAGGCTCACTGCTTTGGGTACTCGATAAGACACGCACGGCTATGGGAGCAAGACTGCTTCACACCTATGTCGAGCAGCCTCTTATCGAAAAGTCAGAGATAATAAAGCGCCAGAAGCTTATCGAAGCACTTAATGCAAACGAAATCACAAGAGACGAGATCAGGGAATACCTTAATCCTATTTATGACCTTGAGCGTCTCATCACAAGAATCACCTACCAGTCAGCCAATCCGCGCGACCTTATAGCATTCAGGGATTCTTTAAAAATGCTTCCACCAATAAAGCAGCAGCTTTCAGATATACCGTGTGAGCTTACCGATGAGATTAATGAAGAGTTCGACGAGCTTAAGGATATATATGAGCTTTTACTTTCATCCATTGAGGATGAGCCGCCTATCTCACAGCGTGACGGAGATATCATAAAAGCTGGCTACAACGAGGAGGTTGACCGTCTTCGAGACGCAAAAACCAAAGGAAAGACATGGCTTGCAGAGCTTGAAGCCGGTGAACGTGAAAAAACCGGCATCAAAAACTTAAGAATCAAGTATAACAAGGTATTTGGATATTACCTTGAGGTCACAAACTCCTTCAAGGATATGGTTCCGGATTATTACGTGAGAAAGCAGACACTCACCAATGCCGAGCGCTACATCACACCGGAGCTTAAGGAGCTTGAGGATACCATTCTTGGAGCTGAAGACAGGCTCACATCACTTGAGTATGAGCTGTTTCGTGATGTAAGAAAACAGATTTCCTGCAATGTTTCAAGGATTCAGAAAACAGCCAGAGCTATAGCACAGATTGATGTTTTTGCTTCGCTTGCGCTTGTTGCCAGCCAGAATAATTACTGCAAGCCAAAGATAAATGAAAGCGGAATAATAGACATAAAAAACGGACGTCATCCTGTAGTTGAAAAAATGATTACAAATGACATGTTTATAGAAAACGATACATATCTGGATCAGCACAAAAACAGAATCTCAATCATCACAGGACCAAACATGGCCGGTAAATCCACCTACATGAGACAGACAGCACTTATCGTTCTCATGGCACAGATTGGAAGCTTTGTACCTGCACAAACTGCAAATATCGGTATTGTAGACCGTATCTTCACGCGAGTCGGTGCATCTGACGACCTTGCAAGCGGACAAAGTACATTTATGGTTGAGATGAACGAGGTGGCAAATATACTAAGAAATGCAACCGCAAAATCCCTGCTCATTCTTGATGAGATTGGACGAGGCACGAGTACATTTGACGGACTAAGCATCGCCTGGGCAGTTGTAGAGCATATAAGTAATCCAAAGCTCCTCGGAGCAAAGACGCTTTTTGCAACCCATTATCACGAGCTCACCGAGCTTGAGGGCAAGCTTGACAGTGTAAATAACTATTGCATCGCTGTAAAGGAAAAGGGCGATGATATAGTTTTCTTAAGAAAAATCGTAAAGGGCGGAGCTGACAGAAGCTACGGCATACAGGTAGCAAAGCTTGCAGGGCTGCCTGATTCTGTCATAGAGCGTGCCAAGGAAATTGCAGAACAGCTTCTTGCAAATGATATCACAGATACTGTAAAAAGCATATCCGTTGACAATGGCCACAAGCATAAAAAGGAGCATCTTGACGAGGTTGATATGACACAGATTTCGCTTTTCGACACAGTGAAGGATGATGACATAATTGACGAGCTTCGAAGCATAGACATAGGCAACATGACACCACTTGATGCGTTAAACAAGCTGTATCAGCTCCAGAACAAGGTTAAAAACCGCTGGTAGAAAGGATTAAAATGCCAAATATTGCCATATTAAATCAGGAAACAATAGATAAAATAGCTGCAGGAGAGGTTGTTGAGCGTCCGTGCTCCGTGGTTAAAGAGCTGGTGGAAAATGCCATAGATGCAGGCTCCACAGCCATCACTGTCGAGATAAAGGAGGGCGGAATCTCATTCATCCGTATCACTGACAACGGCTGCGGAATTGAAAGAGACCAGGTTGCAGTTGCATTTTACCGTCACAGCACGAGCAAAATCCGCTCGGCAGAGGATTTACTTACTGTAAAGTCACTCGGCTTCAGAGGTGAGGCGCTGTCAAGCATCTCGGCCGTTGCCCGCGTTGAGCTTATCACAAAAACCTACGATGAGCTCACCGGCACCAGATATGTGATTGAAGGCTCGAAGGAGCTTTCCAACGAGGAAATCGGTGCTCCGGACGGTACTACCTTCATAGTAAAGGATTTGTTTTATAATGTTCCGGCAAGACGTAAGTTTTTAAAGACAGCACAGACAGAGGGCAGCTACATAAGCGATATGGTTGAAAAGCTTGCGCTTTCACATCCTGATATATCGTTTAAGTTCATAAACAATAACCAGACAAAGCTTCACACCTCCGGAAACGGCAACAGAAAGGATATCATATACCATATATTCGGACGCGAGATATCGTCATCACTGCTTGAGGTGAAGCATGAATGTGAATACTTTAAGGTGGAGGGCTTTATAGGAAAGCCTGTCATCACGAGGGGCAACAGAAATTATGAGAATTATTTCATAAACGGCAGATATGTAAAGAGCAATATATTGTCACGTGCAATAGAGGAGGCCTACAAGAACTTTCTAATGCAGCATCAGTATCCGTTTACAGTGCTTTACTTTACATTTTTCAGCGAGCTGGATGTCAACGTGCATCCGACCAAGATGGAGCTTAGGTTCGACAACAACAACGAGATATATGTCGAATTGTGTGACACAATATATGCAATTCTATCCCACAAGGAGATGATTCCCGAGGTGCCTGTAGACAGTACGCCGGCGCCTAAAAAGATAGTGCATGAGTATAAGGAGCCAATACCGGAGCCGTTTGAGAAGAGGCGTATCAATGAGGTGAGGGCAGCGGAATCAAGGAGCGTGTACGGACAGAGCGTGACGTCAGCAGTAAAAAATTACTCAGCAACAGAACCTGCTGCAAAAGCGCCTGAGACTTCCACCGCGTATGAACCTGCACAGGTTGTCACCGGCACCCAGCAGACACTCGGCGATTACGACAAGGTTTTTCTTACAGAAAGCGCCAAGAAGCAGTTTTCCATCATAGGCCAGCTCTTTAAGACATACTGGCTCATAGAGTTTGAGGACAAGCTTTATATCATAGACCAGCATGCAGCTCATGAGAAGGTGCTGTATGAAAAAACGATGGCAAGACTTGCCAATAAGGATTTCACATCACAGCGCATAAGCCCTCCGATTGTCATGACTCTTGATGCAAAGGAAAGCGAGATGCTTGAGAAATACAGGCCGCAGATAGAACAGTTTGGCTATGAGGTGGAGCATTTTGGCGGCAAGGAATACATGATCAGTGCAATTCCGGATAATTTGTTTAACATAGATATGAAGGATCTGTTTATAGAGATGCTCGATGATTTTTCCAATACGACAGGCAGACAGACCCCTGACATCATTACTGAAAAGGTTGCATCCATGTCGTGCAAGGCAGCAGTCAAGGGCAATGACAAGCTTACTTTTCCTGAGATAAATGAGCTGATAGATGAGCTTTTGTCACTCGACAATCCTTACAACTGCCCACACGGCAGACCAACCATCATCTCTATGAGCAAATATGAGATAGAAAAGAAATTCAAACGTATCGTATGACAACATACACATTTGGACTGAGGTGCAATATGACACAAAAACCGATGATTGTCCTGACAGGACCGACAGCAGTAGGAAAGACAGCTCTATCGATTGAGCTTGCAAAAAAAATAAATGGTGCTATAATATCCGCGGATTCCATGCAGGTATACAAATACATGGATATAGGCTCTGCGAAGGTTACAGTCGATGAGATGGACGGCATAAAGCACTATCTGATAGATGAGCTTGAGCCATCTGACGAGTTCAATGTATTTATCTTCAAGGATATGGCAAAAAAAGCACTTAATGAGATATACGAAGCAGGAAAGATACCGATAGTTGTCGGCGGCACCGGCTTTTATATACAGGCACTTTTGTATGATATTGATTTCACAAAGCAGGATGTGGATGAGGCATACAGAAAAAGCCTTTACGACTTTGCTAATGAGCACGGAAACCATGCACTGCATGAAAAGCTTAAGGATATCGACCCTGCATCCTACGAGAGCATCCATGAGAATAACGTAAAGCGCGTCATAAGGGCAATTGAATACTATCACACCTGCCATGAGCCGATTTCAAAGCACAATGAGACTGAAAGAGCCAAGCAGTCTCCATACAACTTTGCCTATTTTGTACTGGATGATGTAAGACAAAGACTCTACGAGAGGATAGATAAGAGAGTTGATATCATGGTTTCAAACGGACTTGTCGACGAGGTGAAAAAGCTAAAGGCAATGGGCTGTACGAGCGATATGGTATCCATGAAGGGCATAGGATATAAGGAAATCCTTGCATATCTCGATGGAGAATATTCACTTGATGAGGCTGTGGACAAGGTAAAGCTTGAGTCAAGGCGCTTT
>ERZ791794.785-NODE-785-length-19872-cov-5.347782_pt1 | contig 19872 bp, 10 predicted proteins | sample MGYA00510312_ERZ791794 | MGnify/ENA primary metagenome ERZ791794 (study PRJEB30046, sample SAMN00791977) | human gut metagenome | study: EMG produced TPA metagenomics assembly of the A metagenome-wide association study of gut microbiota in type 2... | reverse complement strand
AGCTGTTACTGTTTTTTTTGAATTATGCAAGGTATAAACGCGGAGCCGCTTACCGCTCCGTGCAATGTAGTGTAGTATTCGTGTAGTGTCAACGCCCACACTACACTCACGTAACAACCTTATACACAGCTATTTGCTGAACTTCCGTGTAGTGTGCAATAGAAAACGCAAATTATAATCATATTTGTAGAGGAAGATTGTCGAACATTAAGAATGCAAAAAGTACAATGAAAAAACTATATAACACTTTACTGGCATCCGTGATGACCATCAGCCTCATCACCAGTTTATCTTCATGCATTGATGAAGATATGAGCGACTGCGGCAAAGAGTATAAGATACAATATAATCTGCAACTCAATACGCAGATCAACACCGTGATTGACGTGGATCTGAACCTCATCGAGGAACAGGAGATTGCAGCCCGGCTGAAACAGGCACTCAGTAAGGTATTCACCGACCATGCCCACGACAACGACCTCTCCTTCTTCGTAGGCGAAGAACTCTCCCACCACGAGACAAACAAGATGGGTGCCAACTCGGTATCCTACACCATCTATCTGCCACGCAACAACTATCAGAACCTCTCTCTCGCCAATACAGGAAGTGCCGACAACGTAAAAATCGCCAACGCAAACTCCTGTAGATCACTCGCTTTACAGCAAGAGGCAAAAGATACCATCAACAGTCACAACATCGGACTGTTCACTTCCCGACTCTCCATCGACGAGAACGATTTCGAACACGATCTGCAAACCACGCTCTATATGGCAAACAGCTCAGCTGCGGTGGTCATCGACCAGAGCAAGGTGCAGCCCACAGAACTCTGGGGATTTGTAGAAGGCATGGCAACCCAATTCCAGGTGAACGACAGCACCTATTCTTCCAGCCTCAACACGATGGTCAGGGCAAAGAGAATCAACCAGGATTTCATCACCAACTCCATTCCAACCCACGATGCCCTCTACACAGTCTGTTTCCCGAGCATCAAACCGGAATGGCGCTACCACGTCATCGCCAAGGTGAACGACAAATACACCGAAACCATCTTCACCATGAACGAACCGCTGAAAGCCGGCAAGCTTAAGATTATCAAGACCCGACTAAAGGAAGACGGTTCGCTCTCTACCAGTAACACCGCCGTAGGCGTAAGCGTGAAACTAGACTGGAAACCAGGCGGAAGCCACGATGTGGAGATTTAATTAAGTGAAGAGTGAAGAACGAAGAGTGAAGAATTCAACGGCTATAAAGATTTGATACATGAATCATATTACGAAATACATATTTGCGATACTATCGCTTATCATGCTGGCAGGATGCAGCGGAAGCGAGCAGAGCGAGGAGAGGCCAAAGGACACGTTGGCACCCATCTCGATCACCCTCTCCGTGCCTAACGACAAGTCAAGCACCCGCGTCGGAGACCCGGGAGAAGACACCCACGACATGGAGGACTGGGACCGGCTCACCATCATCGTTGCCTATAAGGAAAAGGCCCAAGGCGACGAAATACACGATGCAGCCCCCCAGAAAATGGTATATTACGATACCTATACCAAGGAAGAATTCGACAGAAAAGCCCTCGTCACCCATGCCACCTCAACCCTATCAGGACCTGAAGCCAACGGCTTTCGCACCTATACGATGTATCTGCCGTTAGGCACCTGTTGCGTTTATGGGGTTACCTACAGTAACGGAGAAGGACTGAATCTGGAGGGAATGCTAGACGGCATCGCAAAAGACGGAAAAGACCATAACTCAGACATTTATGATTTACAGATTAGCAACGACTATGCCCATAAAAACGGAGCCATAGACGTAGCCAAGTTTATCAGCGTAGCCACGGGCTATGCACTCAAGCTGGACCCAGAGACGCAAATTCTCACCAATGACAGAGATATAAAAGTAGAAAAAAACATCATTACCGATATCAACACCAAGCAATACTGGCGCATGGTACTGGGCAGACTGGCTGCCAAGATTGACATCCAATGGGATGCCAAGGGAGCCTACGAAAAAGATAAAGATGGTAAGCAAAAATTCACCGATGTGAAAGTACAAGGTTTTACTTATCACGGCGAACCAGAAGAAGCAGAATCAACCATTTCAGGATCAGGAAAAGGCAGACTCTTCCCTACCCTTTACTATCAAGAAGTAACTTCCAAGACTCCGGTAAGCGGACACACCTCCTTTGTAAATACATCGGAAATCAGCAAGCGAAACGGAAGAGTTTACCATTACACTTTTCCCGACGGCTATACGAAGCCACGCATCACCTTCGATATCAAGACGATAAAAGATGGTGCTACAGAGGAAAAATCCGACAAGGTGACTTTCGACTTGAAGAACCGGACAGAAAGTTTCAATCCTGCCCAATGGTACAAGATCAACGTAACCATCAAGGGAGCCAAAATCGGTAATGCGAGCAACATCATCATCGACAAATTCTAACATAATAAGAGAATATTCATCATGAGAAAACTCTATCCAACATACTGCAAGCTTATCGCAACCCTCCTGTTGCTGGGTTGCTCCATCGCCTTGTCTGCACAAGGCAAGACCTATTATGTAAAAGCAGATTCCGAGATAACGACCTCCGGCAGCGACGGCTTATCATGGGAGAATGCTATCACCCTGGAAAATGCACTGAGCCAAGCCTGGCGATGAAATCTGGGTGAAAGGCTATGAGGACATTACCGGTCACATCTACAAGGCACCGGAGGGAGGCTTCGTTCTCCCTTCGGGCGTTGCCATGTATGGAGGTTTTGCAGGAAATGAAACCATCAAGAACGATCTCCCTACGGGCAGGCACAAATATCAGATGAAGTATCAGACGGCTCTGGTGGGCGATATCGATACCAACGACAAGGCGAGCCAGCAGCTGATTATCTATCCAGAGAACACCACCCGCACCGACAATGCCACCCATGTGCTGACCCTCCAGATGGGCGTAACACAGGACAACACCAACGACGGCAACAAGCCAACCATTGTTTCCGGTTTCCTCATCGCAGCAGGTAATGCCAGTGGAGCGAATACTTCTGCAAATGGCAGAGGTGGCGGCATCTACGTGGTGAACAGCAACGACGGCAATGCCCAGAGTCGCTTCTTCCGTATTTCGCAATGTAACTTTGCGAACAACTACGGCATGCGCGGCGGTGCCATCTATGTAGATAATTCCTGCACCAACCAGCTGTCAGCCATTAGCTACTGCAGCATTTTTAATAATGTGGCAGGCAAGCGAGGCTCCAGCGAAAACGAAGGTGGCGGTATGTGGATAGACGGAACAGCCACCGTCTACAACTGCAACATCAACAACAATACGAACGGCGGTATCCGACTTTCGAGCACATCGAAAATCGTCAACTGTTCTGTAATAGCCAACACCGTATCCGCCGCAGACCTGACCACAGACGGGGCATCAAACAGCATTGACGGCGGAGCAGTTTACAACAGCGTGCTCTGGCATTCCACTGCACTCAGCAAGCAAGACAGCCGTCCTGCCTTCTATTCCTGTGCTTTTCCGGAAGTAGAAGTTACCCATACCGATACCAATACCGACGCCAACGGGAACGTAAGGATCAGCAACGAGAACCACGGCATTGAGCCAGCCCCTTGGTTCAAGCAGAGTGCCGTGACTCAGGGTTACGACTTCTCATTCAGCAGTAACCTGAAGCAATTATACAGCACCGCCTTCACATTCGAGGAAACCTCTGCCCTTCTGAACAAGGGAAAACTAGAATACTACACCAACAACGTAGTTAATGCAAACCTGGAAACAACTTCTACCGACATCATGGGCAGAACACGCTACCAGACAAGCACCATCGACATCGGAGCCTACGAGTATGCCCGCATGAAGGCAGGACGCATCAGATACGTGAAACCCAAGAAAGCGGGAAAGGGCGACGGAACATCATGGGATGATGCCACGGACGATATCCAGTGGGCCATCAACGATTTGGCAGAAAATGCACCAGGCGAGAAAGGCGAAGTCTGGGTAGCAGCCGGAACCTATGTAGTAAAAGACCGCATTACCGATGATACATCATCCCCGGTATCCCTGCTGATGAAGAATGGCATCAGCGTTTATGGTGCATTTAAGGGAACCGAAAAAAGACGTTCCGAGCGCATCGAGGAATCCAAGGATTTAAAGCCATGGGGCTGGAAACAAGAATCCATCATCAGGGGTGCGGAATTCAAGGGAAGCGACGATGCCAACTGGAGTAATAATGACGAAGCCTGGAACATACAGAACAGCGGTTCCTACCATGTGGTATGGTTTGCTCCCTTGCCTGGAGGAAATGCCTTTACCGACGAAGTATATCTTGAAGGCTTCACCATTGAGGGAGGTAAATTTCACGATACGAACAAAGCCGAATACGCCCCAGGCTGTGGTGCAGGCGTTTATATCAACGACCCATCAGCCCGAATGCGCTACTGCACCGTGAGATTCTGTAACCCGGGCATGAAGAAAACCACAAACACCCAGCCACGTGGCGGCGGCATCTATTGCAGGAACGGACAGACGGAAGGTAACCTGGTATACAACTGCTCGGCTTATCAGGGCGGAGGTATCTATATAGACGAAGCCGGCTTCATCACCCGAAGTATGGTAACCAACTGCTCTGCCTATCAGGGAGCGGGCGTTTATCTGAATGGTGACGCTAATAACTCAGAGAAAGCCTATTATCAGATTCTTGCCACCTCGGTAATCAGTAACAATACCAGTACCCGAAATGGTGCTGTGTATCTGGATGGTCACGGACTGGTGATTAACAACACCATCGTCAACAACTACACCACCAACACATCAGATGCCGCTGACGAGCTGTCATCCAATACGGGTGGTGTGTATATTAAGAAAAAGGGTCTTCTTGCCAACAACGTCATCTGGAACAACTCGCTGCTCCGGCACAAGTCTGGCACCAGCAACTCAGCGTCCATGGCACAGATTTATGCAGCCAACCCATCAGAAGAGACCGTACAGTTTTACAACAACGCCATCTCGGATGTAAATGCAGCCAAATGGACCAGCACCTATCAAAGCGGAACCATCTCCATCAACACGTATTACTCGGGCAAGGGATTCGAGATGGGCAAAGAAGCACCTTACAACACGGTGGAAGCCTTCAATGAGAAACGTGGCGTTCTTACAGACATGAAGACGGTGAACTATTACTGGGAAACATTGACAGGTAGCCGACTGCGCAACGTGGGCATCAGCTATGCTCTCCTGCCATCTTCCTACCTGTATCAGCCAAAAATAGACCTGAGCGGAAAAGCTATCAGTTCGGTTCCGTCAGCAGGAGCCTATATGGCTGACAACCACGACCTTGTATTTGAAAAGAATGACAGCAAGAAACGCCTGCGCATCTACTTTGACCGTTCACGAGAACTGGTGGACGGAACAGGACAGTCGTGGGAAAAGAGCTATACCTCATCATCTGTAGATGAAGTACTCGGTTATCTTGCCGACATCAAGGATGGAGAGAAGGTTCAGGTTGTTACTGCTGACAACACTACGCCAGAGGAATTTAACATCAGCAAGAACAGCGGTTGGGAGTTTGAAATCTGCAGCCGCGAGGGTGTGTTCGAACCGAAGATAGCCTACAAGTGCGAGGAAACAGACGCCAGGTCATGCACCTTCAGCATTCCACCTTGCATACTCCCAATTACAGTGTATGGCGGTTATCCAGGATATTCAGAGAATCCGAATCCGAAGGATGAAGACCGTGCCCCTATCAAATACCGCACCGAACTGAACGGAAACCTGAATGGTTCTGACCTCAACGAGGGCCTCTACCATCTGGTCCGCATCGAAGCGGGTGCCAACATCACCATCGACGGCTATGCCTTTACCCATGCATACGCTGCCGGTACTGCCTACATGCCTTATGGTGGCGGCGTGCTGATAGGCAGCATGGACCAGAGCAGCCAAGCAACCACCGTGAAGCTGAAGAATTGCATCTTTGAGAACAATACAGCGACAAATGGCGGTGCTATCGCTACCATGCCGGATGCCGTGAATGTGAAATTGGAACTGGAAAACTGCGTCATCAATAACAATACGAGCAAGGATCCGCATAACCAGAACCCATCGGAGCTGCCTTCCATCATCTATCTGAACAAGGGTCAAAACAGCAACAACTCTCTCACACTCAACCATGTAAGCATCATCAACAATGAGGGAGTAGCGCCAGATAACGACCTTATGAAGGCTACCTCGTATGCTGTAGGAAACAAACTGAACATCAACGGCACATGGGAAGGTTCGGAATGCAAGAACAGCATGGATATCAACACTCTGGGAAAAGACGGAGCCCTGAACTTCAGCAACCCGACCAATGAAGTGGGTGCCAAGATGAGCGGCAACGTTTATTACGGAGGCTATTCATCCTTCCGCCCGCTGACCAGTTCTTTACAAGCTGGCCGCATCATCAACAGTGCCCAAGAAAGCAATGCAACCACAACAGCCAAGGACATCACCAGCGAAGACCGCATCATCAACAGCGTCCAAGAAAGCAATGCAACCACACCAGCCAAGGATATCACCGGCGAAGACCGCAACCTAGGTGGTGTTCCCGACCTGGGTGCATACGAAGCTCTCCTGCCAAAAGCGGGAAAGATTATCTACGTGCGTTCGTACAACCAGAACTATGAAAGCAGCAGCGACGCCAATAATGACGACCAGGACGGCAACCCGAACTTCAATCTTCTGAAAGAATCTAAAACCGAATATGACGGAAGCAGCTGGGACAAGGCTATTATCGGTAACGCTATGTGTGATAACACAAAGGGTAGAACGGGCAACGAATTCTATGTAAAGCAGAGTGACAATACGCTGCTTAGTACCACTATTGACAATACTGATTATAGCAAGACTAATGGCGAATATCGTTCTAAAATAGATTCTTACGGTAATTTCTGGACTAACTCAGGAAATCAGGACAAGCAGTATCTCTCTGGCTGGGGTTCATATAATAAAATCACCAACAACAGAGACGAACGATACATCAGCGGTCTACAATATGCTGTGGAAAGAGCAGCTGAGTTGAATAAAATAAAAAAAGACAGCGTTGTGGTATGGGTAGGTGCAGGTATCTATACCGACTACAAAGGCTTTGTTGTCAGAGACAAGGTGGAAGTAATAGGCGGTTTCCCATACGAAGGCTATCCTGGAGAAAACGACCGCCATCCGCTGCTGTCACAATACGTGCCGGCACGCAAGGAATACGAGAATCTGGACAAGACCAAGTATGAGACCATTCTACAGATCAGAAAGGAATCGCCTGTTTATTTCACAGACAGCAGCAAGGAAATGTGGTATCAGGAGGACAAACCTAAAGATGGCTCTAAATATGGCTATACCAAGAAGCTGATGAACAGCGGAGAAACAGAACGCCACTATGTACTGTATCAGCCAGACGTATGCCTTCCTACCTGGTCGCCATCGGGTGATGGAAACGCCACACGTACAGATGGTAATGCTGTACGCTATAAAGGAAATTTAAAAGACAACAAATACTACAAGGATTACGAGTATGCCAAATGGGATGGCTTCTCCGTACGTCACGGCTACATCATCAACTATCCTGGTGCCAACCGTGACGGAGGAGCTGGTGTGCGTGTATTCCGAGGAGTAGAACTGGAAAACCTCATCATCGTCAACAACTTCAACCATGGCAGTCGTGTGCGTGGTGGCGGTTTGTATATGGACGGAGAGATTACCGGCAAGGAAAGAACCATGACCAAGCAACAGACAGCAGGTGCATACACATCTGATCTGCCTGCGTTTGATAATACCAAGCTTCTGAAGCGCCTGTTTGTTTCTCAGACAGGTGGTGAGATTGTAACAGAAGAAGAGAAGGCAAAGTATTATGGCCGCTCCTTCCTGACTCCTTTCAACAGTCTCGAAGCAGCCCTCGATTACATCAATGAGGCACGAGAAAAGAAAGTGGCGAATGATAAAACCCACTTCGAGATTCTGATGACAGGTGGAACCTACAAGCCGAGCAAGATGCGACAGAATAAAGACCTTTCGCCAGAGCAAAACACGATAGACCGCCGCTTGCAGAGCTTCACCATCCCTGTGAACGTAGATATCTTCGGCAGTTTCTCGAAAGATGACCTGTATTCTTCAACTCCAGTTAATCCTACTACGGGAGAAGAAGCTGGAGATAAGTTTACAAGCTTTGGAGGTAATACTTTGACTCCAGATGGAGACATCAAAGACATCTTGGCTAACCGCAACAAGAACTACATGACCGACAACAATAAGAACGGATTGATAGAGCCATGGGAGTTCCAGAATCCTACGATTCTTTCCGGTGACATCAAGGCATCGGAAAAGGAGCGTAATGTATATCATGTAGTCTACAGCAATGCGGGCACCACAGGTACTTCGGCAACATTGAACAATGAAGTGGTATTAGACGGTATTACCATCATGAATGGTGAAACCATGACACAGCTGAAGAAAGAAGAAGGAGGAACTAACGAAGTTGCCGAGATTGGTCGTGGAGGCGCTATCTACCCCAACCGCGTGAACTATACATTGAACCGTTGCCGACTGATCAAAAACTCCGGTCTGCATGGCGGAGCTATCTATGCCAACAATGCAAGTCTGGACATCATCGGCAGTACAATCAGCGGCAATAGAGACGTATCAGAAAAGGCTAGTCAGGATGTCATCACCGAACCAGGTAAGGGTGGAGCCATCTATCTCTATCTCACAGAATCTGAGAATGGAAACCTGCATATCGTCAACTCGCTCTTAGCCAACAATGATGTAACTTGTGGCAGATATACGGGCACAGAAGTTTCGCAAGGCGGAGCCATCTACATCCGTAGAGCAAACGATGCTGGCAGTATGGCTGCGGGCTATCAGGATGCCTACATCGTAAACAACCTCATCGTGAACAACAAGGCAAAGCAAGATGGAGCCATCCATGTGGAGAACGAGGTGAAAAATGGTACGATTACACCTATATTATATAATACCGCCATTTGGGGTAATGAATCTACAGATAATAGTGTACTCCTCCAAAGAGAGCACATGCGCAACTGCGCCTGGGATGAATTACCTGCTTCTACAGTTTCTCCTGCAACGGATGGCAACATCAAGCTGAACAAGGAGAACATCGCATCGGATGGTCCACGCTTCACAGCGCCTACAACGACAAAGGGTTACGAAGGTTATACACAGGATGCCAAGTGGAATCCACAGGCTATCTCTGTGCTTACAGATGCAGGTGATGGAAAGAAGGATGCAGACGATACAAACGAGAGTGGTAAATATCAGAAATGGTGGAGTATGCACAATAATCGCCTTAAGGAATATGGTTATCGATCTGAGTATATCCGTTCTGCTAACAGCAGTAAGGAATACTACAGATACGTTGGTCCGAAAGACGAGAAAGGTGTAGTGAGAGAAAAGCCTATCGACATCGGCATGTATGAATTCCAGTATGTATTCAAGTTTACAGACTTAGAAAAGGTTTATATCGGAACGGAAGAGAAAGGAAATGGCGATGGTAGCAGTTGGGATAACCAAAGCACCGACCTTCGTGGTGCCATCATTGCCATGGCTAACCCTTCAGGTAACGTAGCTGCTGGTACTACAACCAACAACAACAGAAAGGTGTTTGTACGTGGAGGTACTTATTATTCGCCAACCTACTCTAGCGGCGATGCCTTCTCTCTCATTGTGAACAATGACGAAAAGGCTAAGTATATAACATCGATTGAACTTGTGGGTGGTTGTACGGGCTCGAAGAATGCTGACGGAACAGAGGTGCAAGACTTCAGCAAACCTTCGGTACTCATTGAGAACCCAGCCAAGGCAGGCGAAACCACAAACTTGCTCAATATCGTAACGAATGGTAAGCCGGTAACTATTTCCGGTTTCACTTTCCAGAACCAGAATGGTGTGGGAGTAAAGGCTTTGATAAATAAGGATAATGGCGGAAAGGGTAGTCTATTGAAGGTACATCATAGCGCCTTCAGACACAATAGTGGAGTTGGAATGTATGTAGATAACTCGTTAGGATGTGGAATAAAGATGTGGAATGTTTTGTTTGCTGACGGAAAAGCAGCAGGACTTACAATTTCCGGCTCACAATCTGCAGATATTACAAACGCTACGTTTGTCAACAACATAGGACGAGGTGTGCAAGGAACAGGCAGCATCTATAACTCCTTAACTTGGAACAATGGAGACAACACGATTAAAGATAACGATACAAAGAACGAAGCAAATAATGACATTGCCTTCCCTGCGAATACAGAAAACGGAGATGTGCTAAATGGTCCGAACTTCGTTGATCCAAACAACGGTGACTATAGGATTCGACCTAGCCTCATGTTACTCGATAAAGGAAGCAACGAGAGATATCAGCTAAATGCTGATATAAACTCAGAAAAGGACTTGGGCAATACTGCCCGTCTGATTGGCGACAACATAGATATCGGTGCATACGAGTGCGACACGAAGATGATTCAGGTTATCTATGTAAAAGAAGGTTCAGCTATAGCTGGAACAGGTGAAAGCTGGGATAACCCAACCAACGACCTGCAAGGCGCCATCAACCTGGCTGAGCTTTATGCCAACAAGAATGAAGGTGAATATGGCTACGTCTTCGTAGATAGAAATCTGAAGGCAGATAACGTGAATATCAGCATGCCAGGCGTCAAGATGTTTGGTTCGATGCGCGGAGAAACCAGTTCTGCTACGGGTACAGAAAATATCGTGAAGGATCTCCTTTCTCAGAGAAAAGGAATCATCGAGTCTTCCAGTCAATCTACCATCAATGGGCTGACACTCAACAGCGGAACTACTGATACCAGAATGTGTCTTGTTGATGGTTTCAAGGTTTCGGGTGCAGTCAGCATACAGGGCAACAGCATGCTATCGCCTCTATCATAGATGGCAACATATCTGGCGATGCAAATGGCATGCTCTACAACAGTCTGGCATTAGGAAGCGTGGAGAAAGTGAAGTCAGTCAATGTAACAGCTGCAAAGGCATTACCAGAAATATCTGGTAGTGCGGCCAACAGATCACCTGTAACCACCTATAATAAATATGTGAAAGATGAATACTGGAAGTACCAGCTTGACGAGACTGACAATGACAACATCAACCAACACGATGCCAACGTAGACGGAAATCCGACAAAGGCTTGCACCGTTCAGGTGATGCATAACCATGATCTTGCCGGCAACCAACGCATCAGAGACAACGTAGACAAAGGATGTTTCGAGACTTGGTACCTGACAAACGATGCTACAGCAAACCAGGACGATTATCCTCATGGTAAATCTGTGGTCTATGTCATGACAGAAGACAAGGAGCTGAAACTCGACAACACATTCTATACAGAGACGAATCCGTTCACCCCAGGCTTCCTGCTTTTGAAGCACCACGCTGGTTTAAGAGGCAACAACAGTTATGTAAACCTCACCAACTTTGCCGTGGAAAGAAACCTGAAGGCAGGAACCAACTTCTTCTCCATGCCATTCAAGGCTACCAATATGGAGGTAGAAGGTACAGACAAGCCTGCTGATGGTAGTGTAATCGCCTACTACTATAATGCAGCTACTCGTGCCAAGTACGACTATAAGTTTGACCAAAGCGAGAGTAAAGCATGGGTAAGAGGTGTGGATAACCAGCGAAACTTTACCGCAGGTTTCAGAATGGATGCTAATGGCAACAAGACCGTCCGTTTCTATGGAATCAGTTACACAGAGAAAGATGGTAGGACCAACAGGAGTCTGCTAGATAAGATTACCATGGTACAGAACAATAACCAGCAACCATGGTCAGACAGTAATGGCGGCGGTTTGAAGTTCACCCACAAGGAGAACATGGGCTGGAACCTCTTCGGTTCTCCTTATCTCTGCGCCATGAACTATAGTGATATGGAATATGGCAGAGTCATCTACCAATGCGAAGAAAACGGCAGCTACAAGGCTATCAATACCTATGATTTAGCCACGGGTGTTTCAACAGATGGCTACATCCCGGCAATGGATGCCGCGTTTACGCAGACTGCCACTCTGGATAATTCTGAAAGCGTGATAGTAGAACATTCGGAAGCAAGGGCAACAACAGCCTATCAAGCAATCCGAGCCCTCGACATCGCCATCACACAGAGCAACAGAAACAGCAGAGCCGGCAACAGCGCTCCTGTAGATGACCAACTCCAGTTGAATACAGTTCCTGCACAGGAGGCGAAATCAGACTTCGACCTGGGAAGCGACGGCGTAAAATGGATGACCAGCCAGAATGCTCAGATTTATGCTAACCGTAATGGCGGACGCTACTCACTCCTTTCAGCCGTAAGTATCGAAGCAGAACAGAGCATCGGCATCAGTCTGCCAGAAACAGGTGAATACACCATCAGCATCCCTGAGGATTGCGATGCCAGCGAATACGAAACCGTATGGCTGAAGGACAAGGAAACCGGAAAGGCTATCGACCTGAAGGAAGGCGATTACCGATTCCATGCAAGCCAGGCAGGCGAGCAGAACCATCGCTTCACCATCAGTTTCAACCGTCTGGATGCTGACATGAAATCAGACATCAGCATCCAGGCTATCGGATTCAGAACCATCGTCCTCAAGGGACTCCAGCCAAACGACCTCATCAGCGTGTATGCTGCCGATGGCGTTCTCGCCCTCCAGAAGAAGGCAAAGGCTGAGAAGGAACAGGTTCGCACAGCCATCCAAGGCAACGTAATCGTAGAAGTGACACGAGGCGGCAAACAGGTGGCAGTAAGGAAGATTGCCCTGAAATAAGGGATGAGGACACGGACGAAGACTGAAAAGAATGAGATAAAAACCAGTCAAAACAGTCGGAAAGCCGTAAAAGAACGGAATAAATGTTAATAAAGCGCAGAGATAATCGCTCGTTTCAATAATTGGCATTATCTTTGCGCTTTGTATTTGCACAACAATTAGAAAATAAAACTATGACAGAAAAGGAAATGTACAATCTGATTAATAATCAGAATGAACAGCAAAGCAACGGCTTTGCTATCAATGAGAAGGAGCGTGGATTAAGCGGCGTGTTCTCCGCACTGATGCGCAAGGTTTATACCTGGATGACCCTGGCTCTCGTTATTACGGGTGTTACTGCATACGGCGTGGCTGCCAGCCCAACCCTGATGATGACGCTGATGACTAGCCGAGGCCTGCTCTTCGGACTGGTAATCGCTGAACTCGCCCTGGTATTCATTATCACAGGAGCCCTGAACCGCCTGTCGCTAAGTACGGCTACCCTGCTTTTCATCGTCTACTCAGTATTGAACGGAGCGATGCTCTCTTCCATCTTCGTGGTTTACACGATGACCAGCATTGCCAAGGTGTTCTTCATCACAGCCGGAACCTTCGGTGCCATGGCAGTATATGGTTACACCACCAAGAAGGACCTGACCTCGATGGGTAAGATTCTCTTCATGGCTTTGATTGGTTTGATTATCGCCACCGTAGTAAACATGTTCCTGAAGAGTTCTGGATTTGACTACATCCTGAGCTACGTGGGTGTTGCTATCTTCACCGGTCTCACAGCATGGGATAGCCAGAAGATTAAGCACATGCTCCAGACACAGTATGACATGAGCGAAGGTGCTCAGAAGTTGGCACTCATCGGAGCCTTGACATTGTACCTCGACTTCATCAACCTGTTCCTCTATCTGCTTCGCATCTTCGGAAGCAACAAGGAATAAGATTTCAACAGAAATAAAAAAAGCAGAGGTTGGCTTGCCCTCCACGGGTTAGCCAACCTCTTTATGTGTTCTATCAAAAGCAAATGATAAGTAAACCTAATCTAGAAAATTCTGATGCAAAGATAAGCTTTTTCTCCGAAAGTCAGGCTTCATTTGGTAAAAAAAAGGAGCCATTTGAACAAAAAGTATCTTTTTTATTGCCTGTTACCAAAACTCATTTCGTAAAAAACATGCATTCATTTCGTAAATTCAGTTGGTTTACAATCATTTACAGAGCATTTCTAAATTCATTAGGCGAACAGCCATAAGCAGAAGAAAAGACTCTTCTAAAGGTGGAAAGGGAATTAAATCCCGACTTCTCTGAAATCTCCAGAATGGAAGATTCTGAGTTTCGAAGCAGATTTTCCGCATAACGGAGGCGGTAATTGTTCACGAAATCATAGAACGTGCTGCCATTCTCCTGATTGAAATACCTGCTGAGATAAGTGCGGTTGGTGCCCACCATGTGTGCCACATCCGAGAGTTTGAGTCGCGGATTGAGATAGATTTTCTCCACTTCAAAGAGACGCTGCACCTCGGTGGCGAGACCTTGCTTTTCCTCTTCACTCTCTTGCGGAGCAGCTTCTGCATGCGCTGCCTCCACATCCTTCAGTTCATCAATCACCGACTCATGTCGATACACAAAGTAACAGATGAACATCCAGATAGCCAGGGAGCAGACCATATAAAGATTGTCGAAGCCTCCGTCGATGACAAAGCAGCTCAAGGTCCAGATAATCAGGATGAGGAAGAAACTGCCAAGGATGGCAAGGAGCCAGGAAAGGTTGATGTTCTCCTGATAGGAGAAACGCTCCTTGAGCTGGCGATGATACCTGCGGATGAGGAAGAAGAGTACAACGAAGGTGGTGACGCCATAAACGGCACCCCATACCGAGAGAATATAAAAATAGATGTTGGCACCCGAGATGAGAAACAAGAGCGGAAGCAGCACAAAAGGCAACTCCAGCACCACCGCCTTGGTCCAGGTGGTCCATCCCGGTTTTACCAGTTCCATCAGCACAAAGCTATAGAACGGAATGATAAACATATCGACAGCGGAGGTGAAATACCATCCCTCCGTACTGCCGAAACCCTTGTAGTAGAAGAGCACGAGGTCTTTCAGGCACTGTGCGTCCGCTATCAACATCAAAAGCATGATGAGGCGGAAGAGCCGTTCACTGCCCTTACGCCAAAACATCCATGCCATCATGGAAAAGAACATCATGCTCATTCCATAAATAAAACTCGTTACTGCATCCATATACTTATCTGTTAATTGATCTAGTTGCCAGGCTTACGCCTACAGTATTAATTTCTATGATTCTATTATTTCAATTCAAAAAGCAGTTGCCCTCCACTCACTATCTGCTGGTGAGAGAGGCGATAACCATTCAGTGGTTTTCCGTTAAGAGAGGTAGACTGGATGAGGTAGCTGCCTGCATCCTTTCTTCGGGCTGACAAGATGAACTTCTTTCCGTTTTCCAGATTCAGCGTCACCTTGTCGAAACCTGGCGTACCTATATAATAATAAGGTGTGCCAGGACAAACCGGGTAGAAACCCAGGGAGGAGAATACATACCATGCCGACATCTGACCCGCATCATCATTGCCCGACAAACCGCCCGGGGTATCATTATACTCCGTCTGCAGGATGTGGTGCACCCATTGCTGGGTCTTCTCCGGAGCTCCGGCAGCATCATAAAGATAGGCTATCTGATGGCAAGGTTCGTTGCCATGCCAGTACCATCCCTTGTCGAACATCCTATCCAGGCGGTAGATGACCTTATCTTCTGCCTTCTTCTCCTTCTTATCCATCGGTTTGCTATGGCGGATCACATCAAACAATCCTTCCGGATTCTGGGGCACATACCAGGTATAATGACAGGCAGCACCCTCGGTGATGAAGCTCTGGCGATGAACCAGGTCTTTATTGTTCAGCCATTTTCCATTCTCATATCTGCCATCCGCCCAACCCGAGACGGGGTTGATGACATTGCGCCAATTCTCTGAACGGCGCATCAGTTCGTTGTAATCTTCCTGATATTTCTGTCGCTGCGAAGCATCCCTGCAGGAATCCATCAACGCCTTCGCCATCTGCGCCACGGCAAAATCATCGTAGGCATACTCCAGGGTGCGTGAAGTCTGCTCGTTGGTATGATAAGCTTCCTCCACCATATCCTCCAAAGGAATGTAGCCATTATTGATATACGACTGGATGGCACGGCGTCCCTTTCCATCCTGATACTCCTTATATATATAAGGTGTAGAGAAAGCATTCATGCGCATTCCCTCGTAAGCCTTCTGCGCATCGAAGTTGCGGATTCCCTTGATGTAGGCATCGGCAAGGGCGGCACTGGCATGGTCGCCTATCATCGCAGCCGTATAACTGTTCCAACATGGGAAGGCAGGAAGCCAGCCACGGTTCTGATACATCCTGACCAGCGACTGCATCATCTCGCCCGAACGCTTCGGGGTGATAAGCGTATAGAGCGGCAATTCAGCACGATAGATGTCCCACATGGAGAAATCATCATATCTGATTTCATCACCCACATCACTCACTTCGTGAGGGAGGAAGGAACAGCGATACAGGGCACCGTAAAACTGGTTGACCTTTGCCTGGTCGCTATGCTCCACATCGATGGTATGCAGACGGTCGCACCACAAATCGGCAGCAAACTGCATCATGCTATAGAAATCCAAGCCGCCATAGTTGTAGTTCTCGGCATTGAGATTTGCCAGGGCTTTCTCGCGGGAGGTGAAGGAAGTGCCCGACATCCACTCCATCGCCTTGCCCGCCTTTCCACGGAAAGTGAGCCAGGCACCGATGCGTGGCTTATCCTGCATCTTCAAGCCCTTGCTAATTCTGTTGTCACCTTCGAACACTCCGTAATCCACCAGGTCTCTGGCATCGTAAGCCAGCACGAAGTGACCGCTGAAACCAGCCGACTCGCCCCATCCCTGGTAAATGCGATGCACCGGATTATAGCCATACACCACATGATTGAGGGTATCAATCTCGATGTATCCCTGCCCTTCATCACTATTCGGATTGATGACCAGATGCACCAGCTGGTCCTTTTCGGGAGTGACACGGAGGATGGAGGTATGGCTCAATGCCGTCATCTCAGCCTTGAGATGCTCCTTCTTCAGATTCACCGCATAGTAATGAGGATGCGAAACCTCATCGGCATGACTGAAAGGAGTAGCGCGCTGCCCGGGCTGGAGCCTCAGCTCATTGCCCAGGGCGGCAACAGTAAAGGAACCGTAATCCTGCATGCAGCCACCCACTATCCAATGGCTGCAGCGGAAACCCTGCAAAAGGGAGTCCTTATAATAATAAGGTGCGATGCACTTCTGTTCGGTATCCTGGGTCTGCGGAGTCCAGAAGTTCTGCCCGTTCGGAACGAGTACGGCAGGCAGGGTCTGACCATGCTCCTCGCTGCCCTTGCCAAACAGGCCGGCACTCAGGGTATTGGCCTGCGCCGTGCCCACCATCGTGTTGATGGCATTCAGCTGGCGGATGTGCTCCAGGTTGTGGATGCGTTCGTGCATCTGCTTCTTCCACTGGTTCCAAGGATAGTAGCACGTGCCATACTCCACCTGTGAGAGGATATTGATCTTGATGTCCTTCTCGTTGAGCATGAACTTCACCAAGACGGAATCCTGGGCATTCTTATAGAAAATCATCTGCAGATTCGCTGCCATCGGAACCACCCTATCCATCCTGTCCACATCATCACCCAAAACCACCTGTTCCTCATCATCCTTGGCACTTGGAGGAAGATGGGCGGTATTGAAGAGGAGAGAAAGCAGGCGATAGAGTGCCGTATCGTGACCGAAACGGAGGGTTGCCGACGACTGGCGAGCACGCAGGGCGGCATCAGCCTCAGCCTCGATGTTCTGCCAGAGCGGAATGGCACAACGTGCAGGAATCGACTCGTTGGTAGGTTCGTTGCCATTGACGATGGTCATGCGACGATTGTTTGCCTCATAGATGGCTTGGAACTCCTCATCCGTGAAGAGGGCATTCAAGGCTTCTTCTATGTCGATAGGATAAACCGGGAAATTCAAGCCCACATCCTGGATGGATGAAGTGATGGCATGCATCTCGACCATCAGTTTCATAGGGTCATCTATCTTCGAGATGTTTCTGAAGAGTTGACGGAGAAATCTGTCGGGAGAAATCAGAGGTTCCACCTTGGTTCTGCTTGCCAACGCCTTGATTTCGGGAGAAACGTGGGCTATCCATGCCATATCAGCAGAATCGGTCTTCACATCCAGGTTCAACTGGGGCTGGAGGAGCTGTAATTCCGAAGTAAAGGCTTGCATACTCCTGGCACAACGGTCAGAGATGCCGGAACGTGCCTTCACCTGATTGCCGGCAGCAAAGATTTGCGGAAAGTGGGCAAACATGCGTCGGGCGATGCCCTGATGCTGAAGTGCACCGAGACGGGTGAGCTTTCCACCATTCCCCCTGGCATTCTCCCACATTCTTGTCAGCATTCCCTTCACCTGCAGTCCGAGCGGAGTAAGATTACTCACATCCTCGAAATGCCTGCATATCCATACATAACGGTCGTCATGCGCCATCCATCGGGAACCGTGGCGACCGTAATGACTGACATAAAAAGGAGTAAATCCGGCTGGGATAAGACCCGACGAAGGAATCAGGGAATCCTTGAGAGCATGCTTTTGGGAATCTGGCAAAGCGCCTTTCAAGGAATCAGGCACGCAGCAGGAGTCTGTCCCGAAAGTTCCAGTCTGCGCTGACGGACCTCCGGGATAGGCGAAATAAATGCCCCCCATCTGATGACGGGTTTGTGCTTGCATGGAAAGGATGCAACCTAACCATATATATAATAATGTAACTATTCTGTTCATTGCAGTTTACTTACTCATTGCATCAATGAGGAATACTTTGCAAATATAAGCAAAAAAATCAATATCTGCAATTTTTCTACAAAGAAAATACACTTTGAAGACGAAATTTCTACACTTTTCTTTCATTATCTGGAAGAATGAGGAAGAAGAAGACAGAGTGCAAACACGCCGTATGCATAAATATACTGCATAAAACATGCACAAAACCTAACTTTTAAAACATTTTATCGCTTAAAATGCATTTTTCCTAATATTTATTTGGCAGTTTCGCATATTTTGTGTAATTTTGCAACCGCAAACGAATAAAAATACAACGTATGAAGGTAAAAAATAGCAGATTGGAAACATTGAAGATGCTCATCTCTAGTCAAGAGTTGAGTTCGCAGGATCAACTCTTGCAAGCGCTTGCCCAGGAAGGATTTGAGATTACGCAAGCCACATTGAGCCGCGACCTCAAGCTACTGAAGGTAGCCAAGGCAGCTTCATCCAGCGGCAAATACACATACGTACTTCCGAACGATGCACTCTACAAGCGGGTATCCAACCATATCCCGATCAGCAACATGGCAATGGGAACAGGATTCCTCTCCATCAACTTCTCGGGCAACATGGTGGTTATCAGAACCCGACCGGGATATGCCAGCAGCATTGCCTACAACATTGACAACAGCGACATCACCCAGATTCTGGGAACCATCGCAGGAGATGACACCATCTTCCTCGTCAAGAAAAAGGGAATTACAGAAGAAGAGATCATCAATGCACTTTCGGTGGTTATTCCTGAACTCAGTCTGCACGACTGATTCAACCCATAAATTAAGAAATAGAAACAAGAACATTATTAAATATTTAAGAGAAAATGGAAGAAGTTAAAGTAATGGTGGCTGACGAAAGTCACATCAAGTACATCGACACCATTCTGACTACAATCGCAGAAGCAGCAAAGAAACGTGGTTCAGGTATCGCCAAGCGTTCACCTGAATATGTGGCTACCAAGATGAGAGAGGCGAAGGCGGTTATCGCACTCCAGGGCGATAAGTTTGCAGGCTTCAGCTACATCGAAACATGGGGCAACAAGCACTATGTCACCACTTCAGGTTTGATCGTTCACCCAGACTTCCGTGGTATGGGACTGGCTAAACGCATCAAGAACCTGACCTTTACGCTCGCCCGACAGCGATGGCCTCATGCCAAGATTTTCTCTTTGACATCCGGTTCGGCT
>ERZ791794.784-NODE-784-length-19918-cov-12.796355_pt1 | contig 19918 bp, 17 predicted proteins | sample MGYA00510312_ERZ791794 | MGnify/ENA primary metagenome ERZ791794 (study PRJEB30046, sample SAMN00791977) | human gut metagenome | study: EMG produced TPA metagenomics assembly of the A metagenome-wide association study of gut microbiota in type 2... | reverse complement strand
GCCTCCAATGTGGGGGCATAGCGGGTGCGGCGCTCGCCGCCCTCACTCCAGCGGAACTGGTAGCTGCCATCGGGGCGCTGGCTTTCTCCGGTGCGCAGCACGCGGCCGCGGGTGTCCTTGCGTTTTTCGGTTTTTTGTACTTCTTGCATACACATTAACTCCTTTCTCGGCGACAAAATTCGCCGGTATTCCCCATTCTACACTATTGGGACATATTTTTGGAAGAGTTTTTGCGCTTACACCACCGGATGGTGTAATTTTTTCCGCGATTTATGTAAATTAATGTAAATATTACAATTTGGTAACGGTACAATTTTCTATTTTGCATATTATGTGGATTAATTTGGGTCATATTGGGAGATATGCGGAACAAAAACATTGTGATTTGTGGTTTGCAGGGGTGGTGAGCGTGGCCTGTTCTAAACCAAATAAGCACCCCATTTACACCACTTTTTACACACAAATTTGGGGGTGGGTGGTGTAGGAAAGGCGATTGAAAAGCCATTGATTAAGCAGGTTTTCGGCCTTTCGCTTAATTATAGGAGGAAATCACAATGAAAAAAGTACTCGCACTGGTACTGGCTGTTGTTATGGTTTGCACCATGGCTATGGCTGTAAAGGTTGACAATGCCACTGCTTCTAGCGGCGCTGCTTCCGACTATGCTTATTCCGTTACCCTCAACCCCGGCAAATCCATCATCTTCGATAAAGAAGACATCGGCCTGACTTCTGCTACTGATGAAGACATCAAGGCTGGCAAATACAATGTTGCTGTTTCTTTTGAGCGCGGCTCTGACATGATCACCTCTAAGGGCTGGGTAAACACCAACAATGGTTACAAGTATGTTCTGACTGCCAAAGATGGCGTTGTTGCTATTGATGGTACTCCCGACATCATCATCTCTTCTGTTGTAGTAACCAAGACTGGCGTTAATAAGCCCGTTCACGAAGCTAAGTATGTTAAGACTGCTGCTGATGGCACTGTTCTCTATGCTTCTAAAGTTAAGAGCGCTATCCCTGCTGTTGACTTTGCTGAAAACTGGAACGATATGAAGACCATTGCTGATTCTAAGAATGGCATCGGCCTGTGCCTTGGCTTTGATTTCGGCTATGAAACTGGCAAGATTGAAATTCGCAAGGATGGTCTGGCTCTGAATCTGCCCGCTACCTTCGAAGGGAATATCCTTTACACTGTTACTAGAGAAGCTTTTGCTAACGCTAAGTCTTCCATCTCTCTCGGTGCTGAGGCTTCCACCACTAGCCCCTTCGGTTATGTTTATACCCTGAAGGCTGGTGAGACTGTCATGTTCACCAACATTGGCACTGTTAACATTGACAACACCACCGCTGCTGGCAAGGCTCTGAACAAGAATCTGCTGGATCGTGATGCTACTATCGTTGCCAAGCTGGAAGGCGCTATGATGCCCAACAAGGCCGTTTCTATCACCGTTGATGGTGCTAAGGATGGCTACAAGGTTTATATGGTTAAGGCTGACGGTTCCGTTGTTGACCTGGGCGCGACTTTTAACGCTAACAAGGTTCTCACTGCTACTGCTACTCTGACCGGCCCCGTTATCGTTACCGATAAGGCCATCACCGCTGCTGGCACCACCGGCACCGGCACCACCACCAACCCCGGCACCGGCGCTAACGATGTTGTTGGCGTAGCTGCTGCCCTGGCTGTTGTTGCTCTGGTTTCCGGCGCTGCCATCTCCCTGAAGAAATAAGTTAAGCCTTAGGCTCACTTAAATCTCCTAAGAGATAAACCAAATACCCCCCGGTTTCTCCAGCCGGGGGGCTTTCTTGCGCCTGCATATCCCCACCCGCGGCGGCATACCATGGGGCAAGGGGGCGAGCGCATGAGAAAAATCCTGCCAATGATCCTGTGCCTGTTGCTGCTGGGCGGCTGCGCCAAAGGAGGCGAGCCGGGCATCACGCCAGAGGAAATACAGGCCCAGCTGACCGCAGATTGCCGCTTCACGGCGGCCTTTACCTACGAGAACATAGAGGGCTGCGCCGAGGTGGAAAAGACCGGCGAGGTGTTCAGCATTACACTGACGGAGCCGGAAGTGCTGCTGGGGCTCAGCTTTGTGCTGGGGTCGGAGGGCTCCCAAATGATCTACGGCGATACCGTCATCGACCTGCGGGATCACACCATCCACGAGGAGGCGCTGGCCGCGGTGATGGAACGCGCCTTTGCCGGAGCCGACACGCTGACCGTCACCCGGCAGAACGGCCATATTACGGCCACTGCGGATTGCACTTTTTTCCATTATGAGGTCACGCTGGCGGAGGACACCTGCTATCCCACGGGCATTTCCGTGCCGGAATTGAATATTGAGATCGCCATTACCGATTACACCCCGGCGGCCGGCGTGTAGCGGTGGGATGAACACAGCAGAATTGTAACAAAAGCCCCCCGGCTGGAGAAACCGGGGGGTGTTTTGTTATCTCGTGAGAGAATTAAGCAAGCGTGGGCTTATCTTATTTCTTCAGGGAGATGGCAGCGCCGGAAACCAGAGCAACAACAGCCAGAGCAGCAGCTACGCCAACAACATCGTTAGCGCCGGTGCCGGGGTTGGTGGTGGTGCCGGTGGAGCCAGCGGTGGTGCCAGCAACACCAGGAATAGCGCCATTGGTCTTGATAATATCGCGAGCGTCGGTGGTGGTCATGGTCCAGTAACCGGTCTCATTACCGTTGACATCCTTAACAACACTGAAGGTCAGACCAGAGGCATACAGCTTACCATCCTTGTCAACGCCATAGAAATAATCGTTAGTGTCGCCAACAACCTTGTAGGTCAGAGTGCCAGCAGTGACCTTGTACCCTTCAACTGCAACAGAGGTGGGGACAGTCAGAGTGGAAGGAATGACAGTGCCGAGGTTGGTAAGATTGCTAGCTGCCAGGGAGAATTTGAAAGTGGTGTTAGCAGGAACCTTCAAAGATACACCACCATTGACGGATTCAAAGCCATTCTTGCCAGTAATGAACCAGCCTTCGTTAGACCAATTAAAGTTGGTGTCATTTGCTTCAAGAGTCTTATAACCAATGTCATAAGCAGCCCAGAAGTCAGCGGTAAAACCAGCAGTGGTTACATCCTTGGAAACGCCGCCCAGAACCAGCTTATTCAGAATCAGCTTGCCATCCTTGGCAACATACTCTGCATAAGTGTTGGTCTTTTTAACAGATGTGATCTTCAGAGTGTTGATGGTCATGTCAACCTTACCGTCCAAAGCGCGGTCAGTGTTGTCTACAGTAATAGCAAATACCTTTGTGGTTTTATCAGTTGCATCAACACCAAATGCACCATTTACACCTTCAACCTTGAAGTTTTTAGCATCACGTTCGGCAGTCTTACCCTGGCCAACAAGATAATCATCGAGAACCTTAAAGAAGTCATCCTTCAAATTCAGAACATAGGTCTTAGTGGCATCGTACTTATCAGCAAGAGTAATCTTACCGAAATTGGTATCAGAAGTTACGCCACTAACGGTAACTGCTTCTACAGTAGTAGCCATAGCCATGGTGCAAACCATGATGACAGCCAGTACCAGTGCGAGTACTTTTTTCATTGTGATTTCCTCCTATAATTAAACAAAAGGCCGCAAACCCGCTTAATCAAAGGCTTTTCGAGCCCCTTTCCTACACCACCCACCCCCAAATTTGTGTGTAAAAAGTGGTGTAAATGGGGGTGGTCTTTTGGCTTGGGATAAGCCCCGTTCACCACCCATGAAAACCACAAATCACAATGTTTTTACCTCTATTATCGTCCAATAATATCCTTATTCAACCAGTTAATATGTAAAATGGATAATGCTGTCGTTACCAATTTGTAACCTCTCCATTTTTGTGCAAAAGTAATACACCATCGGGTGGTGTAAACCTTTTGGGTGTTAATAAGGTCGCACCACCCATACACCACCCCCGGAGCATTTTCCGGGGGCTATTTTTGTAATTAAGTGTAAATATTACAATTTGGTAACGGTACAATTTTCTATTTTGCATATTATGTGGATTAATTTGGGTCATATTGGGAGATATGCGGAACAAAAACATTGTGATTTGTGGTTTGCAGGGGTGGTGAGCGTGGCCTGTTCTAAACCAAATAAGCACCCCATTTACACCACTTTTTACACACAAATTTGGGGGTGGGTGGTGTAGGAAAGGGGCTCGAAAAGCCCTTGATTAAGCAGGTTTTCGGCCTTTCGCTTAATTATAGGAGGAAATCACAATGAAAAAAGTACTCGCACTGGTACTGGCTGTCATCATGGTTTGCACCATGGCTATGGCTGTAACTACTTCTGGTACCATCTATTCTTCTACCACTCCTTCCAGCGAAGCTGGTTATGAGCTGAAGGATGGCGATCCCGCTCTTGTTCCCGGAGGCAGCATTTTCTTTGAAGTTACTGATCTGTTCACCAATGGTTACTACACCCAGACCGTTAAGTACAACAGCAATGAATATCAGAAATTCGTTCCCGAGAACAACAAGGTTACTGTTAGCTTCTCTCGTGGTACTGATCTGGTTGCTTCTCAGGGTTGGGTTCGCATTAAGAACGACCAGCACGAGGAAGGTGCTCCTCTGACTATTGACGACTATCGTTATGTTGTCACTTTGAAGAACAGTGACACCAAGGTTGCTGATGGTAAGGCTGATATCGCTTTCAGCAAGATCACTGCCAAGGCTACCGGCAAGCTGATTAAGGAGTTCACTCCTGAGACTGGTAAGCATTATGTAGTTGTTGATGGCACCAATCTGATTTGGGATGTTGGTTATGCTGATGGCGGCAAGGTTGTTATCACTGGCACTACCAAAGCTCCTGCGTTTGCCCTCGATCAGGATCAGAACCGCGTTCCTAGCACCATCTACACCGTTAAGGAAGGCTCTGCTGACAATGATGGCGCTGCCTTGAAGACCGGTTACTACACCTCCTCTGGTGTCGCTGGTACCCGCACCTTCTCTGGCAAGATCGCTTTCAACGCCGGTGCCACCTATTGTGTAACCGAGAAAGCTTACCCCACCACTACTGATGTTGCGAAGCTCCTGAAGAAGAACAAGCTCATCTCTGACGAGTCTCTCGCTATCGGCGGCAAAGTTATTGCCTATAACTACATTGGTTCTAACGAGATCAATGGCCTGAGCGTTGTTTACACTCTGACTGATGCTAAGGCTACTTTCAACGCTTATTCCATTGCTGCTGATGGTACTGTTGCTAAGCTGAATGCTACCCTGGATGATGGCGTTATGACCTTCTCTGCTCCTGCCAAGTTTGTAGTAGTGGTTGATGGCACCATGGCCACCACCGCTTCCGGTACCTCCACCGGCACCGGCAACACCACCAACCCCGGCACCGGCGCTAACGATGTTGTTGGCGTAGCTGCTGCCCTGGCTGTTGTTGCCCTGGTTTCCGGCGCTGCCATCTCCCTGAAGAAATAAGATAACCGCAAGTTATCCTAATTCTCTCACGAGATAACAACAAAACACCCCCCGGTTTCTCCAGCCGGGGGGCTTTGTTATTGCGCCGGGGGGCGGGATGTGGTATCATATCCATAGAAAATAAAAAGGAGCCGACTATGGATTACAAGCAGAAATTCATCGAATATTATCAGGCCAACATCCACCGGGAGGGCGCCGACCGCCTGCTGGAATGGCTGCAAACCACCGATTTTTTCACCGCGCCGGCCAGCACCCGCTATCACTGCGCCTGCCCCAGCGGCTTGGTGCAGCACAGCGTTAATGTCTACGAGGTGATGATGGAAAAGCACTTTGACCCCGAAACCGATAGCGCCGAAAGCTTTGCGCTGTGCGCCCTGCTGCATGATGTGTGCAAGGCACAATTCTACAAAATAAGCACCCGCAATGTGAAGAATGAAAAAACCGGTCAGTGGGAAAAGGTGCCCTACTACACCATCGAGGACGCTTTCCCCTACGGCCACGGTGAAAAAAGCGTGTTCCTCATCGAGCGCTTTGTGCGACTGAAGCCGGCCGAAGCCACGGCGATCCGCTGGCACATGGGTGGCTTTGATGACGCTGCACGGGGCGGGAATTTTTCCATAAGCGTGGCCTACGATAAATACCCCATCGCCGTCAAGCTGCATCTGGCCGACCTGGAAGCCACCTACCTGCGGGAGAAGGAAACCAGCGCCGTAAACCACTAAATAGCCCATACACCACCCCCGGAGCATTCTCCGGGGGCTATTTTTGTAATTAAGTGTAAATATTACAATTTGGTAACGACAGTATTATCCATTTTACATATTAACTGGGTAAATAAGGACATTATTGGACGATAATAGAGGTAAAAACATTGTGATTTGTGGTTTTCATGGGTGGTGAACGGGGCTTATCCCAAGCCAAAAGACCACCCCCATTTACACCACTTTTTACACACAAATTTGGGGGTGGGTGGTGTAGGAAAGGGGCTCGAAAAGCCTTTGATTAAGCGGGTTTGCGGCCTTTTGTTTAATTATAGGAGGAAATCACAATGAAAAAAGTACTCGCACTGGTACTGGCTGTCATCATGGTTTGCACCATGGCTATGGCTGTTGAGATTGGTACCGCTACTGAAGCTACCACTCCCAACTATGATTCCAATAACCAGCACCTGGGTCATGTTCTGCCCGGTAAGTCCATCATCTTCACCCGTAGCGATCTGAATGTTCCGGATTCTGCCAAGACCGCTGATGTTAAGGTTGCTATCGCCTTTGAAAAGGGCGCTGATCTCATTGCTTCCCAAGGTTGGGTAAAGACCTCTGGCGGCGATAAGTATGTTGTTACTACCAAGGCAAGCGAGACCGCTGGCCGCGATGGTAAGGCTGACATCATCGTTTCTGCTATTAAAGTTACCCAGACCGGCGTTAAGAATCCTCTTCTGGACGCTAAATTCACCAAGGTTAAGGACGGCAAGACCCTCTATGCCTCCAGCACCAATATTTCTATGGAGAACACTGCTGGCTTCAATGAGATGGACACCATCCTGAATGATGTCAATGGTCTGTTTATGTGCCTGGGCTTCGATTATGGTTATCCCACTGATACCATCGTAATCGAAAAAGGCATGACCTCTCTTGGTGCCCTGGTAGAAGATACCCTGTACACTGTTAAGACCACCAGCGATGTTAACACCAAGGTTAACTCTGTTGAGATTAATGTTGCTACTGGCAACTTCACCGTTGTTTATACTCTGAAAGTCGGCGAGAAGCTGCTCTTCACCGAGCTGACTGCGCTGACTGGTAAGCCTGAAGAGAAGTTCAACAAGAATGTTGTTGACAACGATGCTACTGTTGTTGAAACTTTGGTTGGCGTTACCGTTCCCAACAAGGCTGTTTCCCTGTATGTTAACAGCCAGAAAGATGGCGCAAAGATGTATGTTCTGAATGCTGATGGCACTGCCACCACTCTGAACGCTGCATTCGATTCCAACAAGGTTCTGACCGCTACCGCCAAGGTTGCTGGCCCCGTTGTTGTTACCGATAAGGCTATCACTGCATCTTCTGCTACCACCGGCACCGGCACCACCACCAACCCCGGCACCGGCGCTAACGATGTTGTTGGCGTAGCTGCTGCTCTGGCTGTTGTTGCTCTGGTTTCCGGCGCTGCCATCTCCCTGAAGAAATAAGTTAGTCCCACGACTGCTTATATCTCCTAAGAGATAAACCAAATCACCCCCCGGTTTCTCCAGCCGGGGGGCTTTGCTTGTCTTCCTTTGCCGCAGGTGGGCACACTATGTAGTGCCGCCCCGCCCCAAGCCAAAGCTGATAGATAGCGCCGTGTCGATCTCCGCCATGCTGGTGTCATCCAGCCGGCCCATGCGCTCCTTCAGCCGCTTTTTATCAATCGTGCGGATCTGCTCCAGCAGAACAATGGAATCCCGCGTAAGGCCGCTGGCGTTGCCCTGCACCTGGATGTGCGTGGGCAGGTTGGCCTTATCGTGTTGGCTGGTAATGGCTGCCGCAATGACGGTGGGGCTATATCGATTGCCTACATCATTTTGCACAATGAGTACCGGACGCACCCCGCCCTGCTCGCTGCCCACCACCGGACTCAAATCGGCGTAGTAGATATCGCCGCGCTTGATGGTCACATTTATCACTCCCCCGGGCTTTGGTTTCATCCTTAGTTTTGGCGCTCTGCGGGCAAATTATACCGCCTGCCCGGTGCATCCTATGCCCATGGGGAGAATTTGGTGCGGCCAAAAGAAAGCCCCCCGGCTGGAGAAACCGGGGGGTGTTTGGTTTATCTCTTGGAGAGAATTAGGATAACTTGAGGTTATCTTATTTCTTCAGGGAGATGGCAGCGCCGGAAACCAGAGCAACAACAGCCAGGGCAGCAGCTACGCCAACAACATCGTTAGCGCCGGTGCCGGGGTTGGTGGTGGTGCCGGGGGTAGCGGGAGTGGTGGTGCCGGTAGAAGCAGTGCCGGAAGTAGCCAGAACTTCAGTGGTAACGATGACATAGCTCATCGCAGGAACAGTGAAGCTCATAACACCATCGGAGGTGGTAGCTACAACGGAGAGAACCTTACCGTCAGCGCCCTTGGCATATACACGATAAGTGGTATCGGCATTGACGCCCTTCTCGTAAACTACTTTAGCAGTAGTATTCAAGAGGTTCTGATAGGTTGCAACAGGAGTCACGGTAGTGGTAGGGGCAGTAATATCAGCAGCAAGAGCAGAATATACTTTCTGACCCTTAACGAAGGAGTAGGTCATGTTGTCAACCTTAACATTCAGACTGTTAACTTCCTTGCCATTCTTATCGAGCAGGCTAGCGATGGTAGTAACCTCGCCAGGATTGAAAGAAACAGTGCCATCCTCCTGCAGGACTACATTAACATTGTTGTAACCATAAGCGAAAGACTTATAGCCAGCGGCAGAGGTGGGGGCAAATACCTTAACGAGGTCATAGCCGGTAGACTTAAAGGTGATAGCAGAAATCTGGATGTCAGCTACCTTGGTGTCAGCAACACGATTGAGGTCCTGCTTCAGGTTGATGAAATACTTATAGGAAGCAGCGGTATCGTCATTACCGGTCTTTACCCAACCCTGGGAAGCAACCAGTTCACCGCCCTTGGCAAAGGTAACGCTAACAACGTTATTCGCAGGAACAAATTTGCCATCCTTATTCAGATAGAAGTGGATGCCGTCGGTAGTTTCGTTGAAACTAACCTCCAGAGAAGTACCAGGTTTAGCAACAGCATAGGGGCCAGCGGAAGTGCCGCTAGGAGTAGTGGTGGTGGTAACATCAACAGCCATAGCCATGGTGCAAACCATGATGACAGCCAGTACCAGTGCGAGTACTTTTTTCATTGTGATTTCCTCCTAAAATTATTTTGGTGTGGTGTGCGGCGTCTCCACCGCCGCTTACCATAGTCATTGTATTACATATTGTAACCAATTGCAACCCCCTTTTGCAATTTTTAGGGTGAAAATTTGTAAATAATCCGTGAATTCCTCCAACCATATACAGATGCGTACGCCAGAGATACACAATTCGGTTACGAAATTGTAATCAGTGTAATTTTTCCCGCCGCGGCCCAAATTATTTGCCCCGCTTGACATTGCGGATGCAAAATGTTACTATAAATGCGAAGGGTGCGACCGGACAGCGGTTGTCTTCCCCAAAGTTTAAGTTAAAAAATAACCGTCAGCTTTGCGGGCAGGGGCGGTTATTTTTTATTGCCTTGAAATAAAGCAATGATGCTAATAATTACTAAACAGAACGCAAAAAGCGCCTCGTATGTAACCATACGCATCACCCCCTTCCCAAAGGAACGGGGAAAACAACCGCCGGCCGTGTTGGTCGCACCATGGTTATGGTAACATAATCGACAAAAAAAGACAAGCCCCCCGGATTTTTCCATCCGCAGGGGCTTGTTTTTTATTATATGCCCAAATACATGGCCATGTACTGCTTGGCGCTGCGCCGCCAGCTAAAATCGCACTTGAGGGCGCGGGGCAGCATTTCGGCGCGGTATTCGCTGTGGTACAGCCCCATGGCCCGCCGCACGGCGCCCAGCATGTCATCGGCATTGTAGCTCTGGAAGGTGAAGCCGCAGCCGCCGCCCGGGGTATCCCAGTCGATGATGGAATCCGCCAGGCCGCCGGTGCTGCGCACAATGGGAATGGTGCCGTACCGCAGGGCGATCATCTGGGCCAGGCCGCAGGGCTCGCTTTGGCTGGGCATCAGGAAAAAATCCGCCCCGGCGTAGATTTGCCGGGAGAGGGTGGGCATAAACCCGCAGGTAAAGGCCACCTGCCGCGGGTGCCGGCGCTGCATCTCGTGGAAAAAATCCTCATACTGCTGCTCGCCGTTGCCCAGTATGACGACCTGCATCCCCATGCGCAGCATATTTTCCATGGCGTATTCCACCAAATCAAACCCTTTGTGGCTCACCAGGCGGCTTACCATGGCCAGGATGGGGGTATCGGGTTCTTCCGGCAGGTGCATCTGCTGCTGGAGGGCGGCCTTGCACAGGGCCTTGCCCTCCGGCTTTCTCGCCGAGAAATTGGCGGCCAGGGCGTGATCCCTGGAGGGATTGTAGCCAACGGTATCAATGCCATTGAGGATGCCGCACAGCTTCCACTCCTTCTGCCGCAGGATCTCATCCAGCCCATGGCCAAAATAGGGTTCGAGGATCTCGCGGGCATAGGTGGGGCTTACGGTGGAGATGCGCTCACATTCCTCCAGGGCGCCTTTCATCATGTTCAGGTCCCCGTGGAATTCCACCTTACCGATGGCCCAATCCGGCAGGCCGCATACATCCCCGGCTACATCCAGCCCAAACTGCCCCTGATACTGGATATTATGAATGGTAAAGACGGTATGCGTCCGGGAGAGCTTTGGGACCTCGCGATAGAATACATTGAGGTAAACCGGGATAAGAGCGGTCTGCCAGTCATTGCAGTGGATGACATCCGGCTCATAATCAATGTGGGTTAGGGTCTCCAGCACAGCCTTAGAGAAAAACGCAAAGCGCTCGGCCTCATCAAAGTATCCGTAGATGCCGCCCTCCCGCTTAAAATACTGCTCGTTATCCAGGAAGTAATACTGTACGCCGCCATACTGCATGGTAAAGACACCGCAGTGCGCCACCCGCCAGGAAAGCGGCACCCCAAAGCTGGTGAGAAAGGTCATATTGGCGCGCCACTGCAGGCCGATGCTGCCGTAAAGCGGCATAATGACCCGGCACTCGGCGCCCTCCTTTTGCAGGGCGGCCGGCAGGGAACCTGCCACATCGGCCAGCCCGCCGGAGGCGGCAAAGGGGCTACACTCGCTGCACGCAAACAGAATTTTCATTGCAGACTCTCCTTATTACATATAATATAGTAGAGGGATTACACTCTGGTATCCCGCGGGAGGTACAGCGGATAGGTGGCATAACCTGCCAGACGACGATTATCGGCCACCAGCACGCCCTTATCACAGATGCAGTAATCCAAGTCGGCACCATTGCCAATGTAACAGCCCTGCATGATGATGGAATTTTTCACCACCGCACCATGCCCAATGCGGGCCCCACGGAATACAATACAGTTTTCCACCCGGCCTTCAATGATGCAGCCATCGGCCACAAGAGAATTGGAAACGGCGGCGGAAAGACCGTATTTCACCGGGACCTCATCCTGCACGCGGGTGTAAACGGGACGGTCCATGGGGAACAGAGTGCTGCGCACCGCGGGGTCCAGCAGACGCATCGAGATCTCAAAGTAGGCCTGCATGCTGTTGGCCGCCCGGCAAAAACCGTCATACCGATAGCAGTAGATGGGCAATTCCCGCCCTTTTTGGATCAGGCAGGTATCCACAAAGGAATACTGATTCAGGCTGGCAGCTTCGGTCACCAACTGAATGAGCAGTTCCCGGTTGACGATATACATATTATTGAACATCAGGTTGCCTTCGCCGCCGCGGGTGGCTTCCAGCAGGCGGCCGTCCTCTCCGGCAGAAACCATGACCGAGCTGTGTCCGTGCTCCGTGCAGATAAGGGTAATGCCTGCTTTATGCGCAATGTGATACTCCAAGACATCGGAAAGATCGACACCGCAGATGACATCGCAATCCGAAACGGCGATGTAATCGGCGCTGGAGCTTTGCAGATAGCCCAAAAGCCCGGTCATTGATTCCAGTGTACCGCGGCTGTAACCGGCGCTGCCGGCGGAGGAATAGGGCGGGAAATAGGCAATGCCGCCCCGCTTGCGGGAAAGATCCCACTCCTTACCGGAGCCGATGTGTTCCATCAGAGAGTGATAGTTGTTCTGCATAACCAGGGCGACAGAATCCACCCCGGCGTGGGACATGCGGGAAAGGACCAGGTCGATGAGGCGGTAACGGCTGGCAAAGGGCACTGAGCCCATGGAGCGTCGCGCGGTCAGGCCACCCAAGGCGTCATCGTGCGAATTGGAAAAGATAATGCCCGTCATTTTGTTATTGGCCATGTTACAGCACCTCCCCTACATCTTCTTCTACCATGCCGCGGGCGGGTACAATAGCTCCAGCCCCAACGGTGACCCCGGCACCAATGACGGTAACGCCCCACTGGTCTTTATCGGCCATCAGTTCCGGGCGTTCGCCCACATAGGCGCCCCGGCGGATCACCGCGTTTTCCGCCACAATGGCAAAGTGCACTTCGGCGCCCTCTTCCACCACGGCGCCCGGCATTAGGATGCTGGAATCCACCACGGCGTTTTTCGCCACATGAACACCGGAGAACAGGATGGAGAAATCCACATGGCCGGCGATCTCGCAGCCCTCAGAGACCATCGAGTTCTGTACCTTGGCACCCGGGGCAATGTAGTGCGGCGGCATGCAGGGGTTGCGGCTGTAAATCTTCCAGCTGGGGTCGTAAAGATCCATCGGCACCTTGGGATCCAACAGGTCCATATTGGCCTCCCACAGGCTATCGATGGTGCCGACATCCTTCCAGTAGCCCTCAAAGGAATAGGCTACCAGCTTTTCGCCTGCCGCCAACATCTTGGGGATAATGTTCTTGCCAAAGTCTTTTTCCGAAGCGGGGTCGGCGTCATCGGCCAGCAGGTATTCCCGCAGCTTTTTCCAGGTAAAGATATAAACACCCATCGAGGCCAGGTTGCTCTTGGGGTTCTTGGGCTTTTCCTCAAACTCGTAGATGGTGGTATCCTCGCGGGTATTCATAATACCAAAGCGGGAGGCTTCCTCCATCGGCACTTCAAAAACCGCGATGGTGCAGTCCGCGCCCATCTTTTTGTGGTGATCCAGCATCTTGGTGTAGTCCATCTTGTAGATGTGATCACCGGAGAGGATGAGGACATATTCGGGGTCGTAACGCTCAATAAAGGGGATATTCTGGCAGATGGCATTGGCGGTGCCGGTGTACCAGTCACTGCCGCTGCTCTTCTGGTAGGGGGGCAGTACAAATACGCCGCCGTTCAGCCGGTCCAAATCCCACGGCTGGCCGTTGCCCAGGTATTCATTGAGCACCAGCGGCTGGTACTGAGTCAGTACGCCCACAGTATCTATGCCGGAATTGACACAGTTGGAAAGGGGGAAATCGATGATGCGGTATTTGCCGCCAAAGGGCACCGCGGGCTTGGCCAGCTTTTTGGTAAGGGCGTACAGCCGACTGCCCTGGCCGCCCGCCAGCAGCATGGCCACCCATTCTTTCTTCATGAACATCTGATGTCACTCCTTCTCGGTGTTGATGGGTTCCAGTATCATGCAGCTGAGCGGCGGCACATCCAGCGTGATGCTGTGTGCCCATTGGCCCAGCGGTTGTTCCTCACTGCGGTACAGCGTTTCCCGGTCAAATCCCGCGCCGCCATACTGCTCTTCCTCGCTGCACAGGGCCACCCGGTAGGTGCCGGCCTCCGGCACGCCCATGCGGTAATCCTCCCACCGGCTGGCGGCAAAGTTGCACAGCACCAGTGATTTTTTGCCCTTTTCATCGGCGCGGTAATAGGTGATGACGCTGCGTGTGTTGTCATCGGCATTCAGCCAGCGGAAGCCATCCCAGTTATCCTCCACCTGCCACAGGGCGGGGTGAGCCAGGTAGTAGTGGTTCAGCGCCCGGATGTAATCCTTCGTTTTGCGGTGGCTCTCGTAATCCAGCAGCATCCAGTCCAGCTGCTTATGGTAGTCCCATTCAATAAACTGGCCGAACTCACAGCCCATAAAGAGCAGCTTTTTGCCGGGGTGGGTCATCATATAGCCCATAAAGGTGCGCAGCCCCGCGAATTTCTGGTTATAGTCCCCGGGCATTTTATTCAGCAGCGAGCCCTTGCCGTGCACCACCTCATCATGGGAGATGGGCAGCACAAAGTTCTCACTGAAGGCGTACATCATGCTGAAGGTGAGCTTATCGTGATTGTAGCTGCGGAAGTAGGGGTCCAGCGAGGTGTAGAACAGGGTATCGTTCATCCAGCCCATGTTCCACTTAAAGTTGAAGCCCAGGCCGCCGATCTCCGGCGGGCGGGTGACCAGCGGCCACGCCGTGGATTCCTCCGCGATCATGAGGAAACCGGGGTGCTCGCTCAGCACCGCGCTGTTCAGCTTGCGCAGGAAGGCCACTGCCTCCAGGTTTTCCCGGCCGCCGTTGATATTCGGGCGCCATTCGCCCTCCTGCCGGCCATAATCCAGATACAGCATACTGGCCACAGCGTCCACTCTTATGCCATCGATGTGATATGTATGCGCCCAGAAGTTTGCACTGGAGGTGAGGAAGCTCTGCACCTCGGTGCGTCCGAAATCAAAGACCCGGGTGCCCCAGTCCTTGTGCTCCCATTTGGCGGGGTCGCTGTATTCGTAGCAGCACGCGCCATCGTATTCGTACAGGCCAAACTCATCCTTGGGGAAATGCGCCGGTACCCAATCCATGATGACACCGATGCCGGTCTCATGCAGGGCATCCACCAATGCCATAAAGTCGTGCGGGGTGCCGTAGCGGCTGCTGGGGGCGTAGTAGCCTGTCACCTGATAACCCCAGGAGCCATCATAGGGGTGCTCGGTGGGGGGCAGCAGCTCCACATGGGTATAGCCCATTTCGGTCAGGTAGGTGGGCAGCTCTTCCGCCAGCTGCCGGTAGGAATAATAGTTCCCATCGGCATTGCGCCGCCAGGAACCGATATGCAGCTCGTAGATATTCACCGGCAGGCTGCGGGCATCCTGTGCGGCCCGCTCCGTCATCCATTCGGCATCGTGCCAGCGGTAACCCGCCAGCCGGTAGATCTTGCTGGCGTTCTCTGGCGGAGTCTGGGTATGGAAAGCAAATGGGTCCGCTTTATACAGCGTGCGCCCATTCGCCGTGGTAATCTGGTATTTGTAGCAATCATAGTCATGGGTCAGCTCTACCGTGGCGCCCCACAGGCCCTGCTCATTCAGGCGGGTCATGGGGTTGGCAGCCGCGTCCCAGCCATTAAAATCCCCTACCACACTGATGGCCGCCGCGTGCGGTGCCCAGGTGCAGAAGTTGGTTTTTCCATTTAGCTGCCGATGGGCCCCCAGCAGCTCCCACGCGTGTGCGTTGGTACCCTGGTGGAACAGATAAACCGGCATTTCCTTCGATTTTGTGATCCTGTTCATGGTCTTTGCATCCTCTCCTTTGTGCAAGGGATAACAGCCATCGGGCGGAGGAAAATCCCCCTTTTTACCCATCTTTTATTATAGCATTTCCCCCTAAAGCGGGCAAGTGATTTACACCCGGTTTGTACGATTTTACAGATAGCATACATTTTGCCGGTGTTTTGGTACAAAATGATGAACCCCTGCCAAAAGATGCCCACGGCTTGCCTTTTTGCGCCCCAAATGGTACACTGTTGGAAACCCATTACCGCGAAGGAGAATCCGGCCATGTTTGTCGATCTGCATATTCACAGTTATTTTTCCGATGGCGCCCAGACCCCGGAGCAGGCCGCGCTGGCCTGCCGAGATAGCGGCGTAGGCCTGGCCGCCCTGTGCGACCACAACAGTTGGCTGGGCTGCGAGCGCTTTGCGGCCGCCTGTGAGGACCTGGGGGTACAATCCATCCGCGGGGCGGAATTCGACTGCCGCTGGCAGGGGTATCACCTGCATATCCTGGGGTATGACTTTACCCCCACGCCGCAGCTGGCCGCCATTGCCCACCGCAGCCGAGAGCTGCTGCTGCAAATGAGCGTGGACCTCATCGAAAAAATGGCCCCGGAATACCCGCAGCTGAGTGTGGAGGAGTACCGGGATTACCACTACGACCCGCAAAAAGGCGGCTGGGCCGGGCTGCACTATCTGCAGGAAAAAGGTGTGACCCAGACCCTGAGCGAGGGAATGCCCCTGTATGCCCGCTATGGCCTGGATTACACCGCCTACCCCTTTCCGCAGGCCGCCGAGGTCATCACCGCCATCCGGGAGGCCGGCGGTGCCGCTGTGCTGGCCCATCCGGGCAATTATTTTTCCGGGATGGAACTAGCCAGTTTATACACCACTTTTAATGAGCTGTGCGCGCTGGGACTGGGCGGTATCGAGGCCTATTATCCCACGCATAGCAAAATTTTTGCCACGCAGACGGCGCTCTTTTGCGAAAAAAAAGGACTGCTCATCACCAGCGGAAGCGATGATCATGGGCTTTTTGCCCATACAGACGGTTGGCAGCAGTACCACATCGGCTGCCAGATGATGGAACCGCACCGGCTGCGGCTGGGCAATTTGGCGCCGGAAGAATGAGCGAAAATTTACACCAATTCTACACCACTTTCGAAAAAAATTCTCCGGGCGCTCACCGCTCGGAGGATATTTTTTCCTGTCCTTCTGCCTCGTAAAAGATGAAATCATCCACATCGCCAGCCACAGAAAACCAGCTTTCTCCATAATCGTATGCGTTTGTGTTATTATCTGGCATGATAATGCTCCTTTATGCAAAGATTAACTTCCTTATTCTATGCTATCTCACGCAAAAAGATGCTTGAAAAACATTGTAATAGTAGGAGGAAATCACAATGAAAAAAGTACTCGCACTGGTACTGGCTGTTGTTATGGTTTGCACCATGGCTATGGCTGTAAAGGTTGAAAACCCCGGCGCTTATACTCCCGGTTCTGCTGGCGCTGTCACTCCCGCTGGTTATCAGGTAATCACCCCTGGTAAATCTATCGTTTTCACCGTTGAAGAGCTCTACACCGTAGGAAGCGATAATAAAGCCTATTTTAACGCTGATGGCGACTTTGTTCCCGCTAAGAATACTGTTACCGTAACCTTCGCTGCTGGCGCCAACCTCGTAGCCTCTCAGGGCTGGGTTGAGGTCGAGAAGGATGTGTACAAGTATGTTATCACCACTAAGGCTAACGATACTGCTGGTCTCGATAACAAGGCTGACATCGTTATCTCCAAGATTGTTACCAAAGCTTGGGGCGTAAACGATCCTATCAACACCTTCAAGTTCACCAAGAAGCTGTCCGATGGCACCGTTGGCTATCTGGTTTGCGGTAAAGGCATGGAAGAAGCTGGTCTGAATGTAACTTCTTATGATTCCGTCAATTATGTTAAGGAAATTGATACCGATAATTTCACCTTCTACATGGCTTTCGACTATGGCCGTTTGGTCGATAAGACCACAATCGTAGCTGGCGCAACAACTCCCGCTGCCATCGCTGCCGACATTCTGTACACCGTTAAAGAAGGCGCCACGGTTGCCGATAAGGCTTATACTTGGGAGGAAACCCAGGGCAATTGCACTCTTACCCGTGACCTGAAGGTTGGAGAAACTCTCTATTTCAACACCATTGGTGCCTATGAGCCCACCACCGCTATCCAGAAGGATATTTGGGCTAAAGAAGCCTCCATCACTAAGATGATTGAGAGCACTATTGTTCCTAACGCTGTTGTTGATGTTGTTGTTAACAATGCCAAGGAAGGCTCTAAGCTGTATATGGTTACCTCTGCTGGTTTGGTTGATCTGGGTGCCAAGTTCGATGACAATGGCGTTCTGAAGGCCACCGTTAAGGTTACCGGCCCCATCATCATGTCTGATAAGGCTCTGACCGCTGCCACTCCCACCACCCCCGGCACCACCACCAACCCCGGCACCGGCGCTAACGATGTTGTTGGCGTAGCTGCTGCCCTGGCTGTTGTTGCTCTGGTTTCCGGCGCTGCCATCTCCCTGAAGAAATAAGATAGTCTACTGACTGCTTAAATCTCCTAAGAGATAAACCAAATCACCCCCCGGTTTCTCCAGCCGGGGGGCTTTCTTTATGCTTGGTTATTCGGTTATCACACGCGGCACACGCTTGGAGATGCCGCAGATGATCTCGTAATTGATGGTGCCGGCCCAGCGCGCCATATCGTCAAAGGTGACTCTCTCGCCGCCCTCGCTGCCGGCTACCACCGCGATATCCCCCATACGGGCCTCCGGGATATCGGTGACATCCAGCATCAGCTGGTCCATGCACACCCGGCCGATGACCGGGGCACGCTTGCCGTGCAGCAGCATCTCGGCACGGTTGCTCAAGGAGCGGGGGTAACCATCGGCATAGCCAATGGCCACCGTGGCAATGCGGCGCGGGGTGTGAGCGGTGTACTGGCGGCCATAACTCACCGTAGCCCCGGCGGGAATTTCCTTGACCATGGAAACCACCGTATACAGCGACATAGCCGGACGGACATCCAGCAGGGCCTTCATGCAGGGATCAGGGTCCAGGCCGTACTGCGAAAGGCCCAGGCGGCACATATCCAGGTGGTATTCGGGGTGCAGCAGTGTGCCGGCGGAATTGCAGCAGTGGCGCAGCCCCACATTCACGCCATCGGCCTGCAGGCGGTTGCACACCTCCATAAAGAGGGTAAACTGCCGCTCGGTAAAGGCCATGCTCACTGCGGTGTCCTCATCCGCCACGGCAAAGTGGGTAAAGATGCCGGTGATGCGCAGGCTGCCGCTCTGCGCCAGTTTTTCCACCATCAGCACGGTATTCTCGTTTTCGGCATCAAAGCCCAGGCGGCTCATGCCGGTATCGATCTTCACATGGCAATCCACCACACAGCCGGCTTTGGCGGCCTCCGCCGCCAATTGCAGGGCGTATTCCTCGCTGAACAGCGTTTGCGTGATGGTATTGCTGGCCAAAATAGGGGCCGCGGCGGGATCGGTGTAGCCCAGAACCAAAATGGGCCGGTAGATGCCCTGTCGGCGCAGATCAAGCGCCTCCTCCATCGTAGCCACACCGAACCAATCGGCACCGTCCTTTTGCAATTGGCCCGCCACTGTGGCCGCGCCATGGCCGTAGCCATCGGCCTTTACTATGGCCAAATAACGGCAGCCGGGGCTGAGAAACCGGCGGATGCAGTGGTAGTTGTGAGAAAGAGCGGCCAAATCAACGGCCGCCCAGCAGCGCTTGTAATCCATAGTGATTCCTCCCCTGCGGGTTTATGAATATAGTATAATCCTCCCGGCAGGAAATCGCAACTGAATATCCGTGAACTTTTTGCAAAAATGTCCTCTATGCCTTCCCCTCAGCGCAGCAAAATCCACTTACACCACTCGATGGTGTATTACTTTTGCACAAAAATGGAAAGGTTACAAATTGGTAACGACAGTATTATCCATTTTACATATTAAATGGTGGAATAAGGATATTATTGGACGATAATAGAGGTAAAAACATTGTGATTTGTGGTTTTCATGGGTGGTGAACGGGGCTTATCCCAAGCCAAAAGACCACCCCCATTTACACCACTTTTTACACACAAATTTGGGGGTGGGTGGTGTAGGAAAGGGGCTCGAAAAGCCTTTGATTAAGCGGGTTTGCGGCCTTTTGTTTAATTATAGGAGGAAATCACAATGAAAAAAGTACTCGCACTGGTACTGGCTGTTGTTATGGTTTGCACCATGGCTATGGCTATCACCGTTAATACCAACGGTGATAATCCTTACACTAGTGCTCATGTGCGGTAAAGAAGCTAAACCAAGACAAAGGCAGCCAAGGCTACCGCT
>ERZ791794.783-NODE-783-length-19920-cov-3.629851_pt1 | contig 19920 bp, 17 predicted proteins | sample MGYA00510312_ERZ791794 | MGnify/ENA primary metagenome ERZ791794 (study PRJEB30046, sample SAMN00791977) | human gut metagenome | study: EMG produced TPA metagenomics assembly of the A metagenome-wide association study of gut microbiota in type 2... | reverse complement strand
AATCCTTGCTCCATTCCAACAAGAGTGATTCCGGATCAATAACCTTATAACCATCCGGCATTTTTTCTACCCATGCATTTTCCACCAGAACTTTCATCAGTTTGGATACCTGTCCAATACTGCAATTCACCTTTTCCGATAGATATTTAAGCTTCCATATCTTAGTTACATCCGCAAACAACTCGCGCAAAATACAGGAAGACACCACGGAAGTCTTTTCAAATATAAACACAGACCTTTGTTCTTTGGGTCTTGGATTCTTATTTCCTTTTTCAGACAAATAAATAGAATGACCTACAAACCAACAGTTTCCGGCATAGTCAAAATAACCCATCCCGTTATCTTCACATATTTGTGCGGTTCTCTCTGAAATATATGGAGCAACCAAAATGCTAACTCCCTGACTTTTATCCCTCTTTTCAATCAATTTCATGATTGTGGACGGAAATACCCTATTCAGGAAACAGGCATTTATATGAAACTCATACCCGTCATCCATCTCCACAGATGCAATAAAACCATCTTCTGTCCTGCGGACAACTTCATATTTCTCAATATTTGGAAGTTTTAAAAACTTATTCTCAACACATTCTAATCCCGCTCTATCTAGTTTCACTCATATCACCGCTTTCATTGATGTAGTGAAACTTATTATATCAATGAAATCCAATCAAGTCAACTCAAAGAATTATCTATCTTCTCCCATTATTTGCAGTGTATGAAATGCATTCAGTAATCCATGTTGCGAATCTGGAAGCCGTTTGTTTTCTTCACTTTTCCTCATTAAACCAGAAGTTATGTGTTATTAAATGCCTGAGACAAATTCTTCTATCAGAATATTTATCAACTCCGGGTTATCTGTATTAGAATTATGCCCGGCTCCTTCAATCTATTTCAAAGGAATCCGGGGCTTTCGATGCCATATATGTATTTTTCCTCAATGAATTCATCCCTCCGAGTGAGGATTTATCGCCGTATCAAAATGCCTTTCATATAGCCATAATCAACCTGAAAATATATGAGATCTAATATACTTCTACAAGCATTCCTCTTGCCCAATCATACTGTCCTTTATCTTCAAACTCACTGTAAAAGACTTCATTCATGATCCTGTGTCATGGAGTCTTTCACAAAAATGTAATTGTCTCCTTTCAGTAACCATTTTCCCTTTCTTTCCTGAACACACCGTTTATCAGATCAACAAAATATTCTCCAATCTTTTTCCTGTCCAATAATCTTTAGTATAAAGAATCAGGACACTCCCAACAAGGAATGTCCCGTCTTAATCATTTACAATATTTTATCAGTATCCATTCATCCACACTACTTCACAACTCTCACACGGAATACACCATCTATTGCCTGCAGTTTCTTAAGAATTTCTTCTGTTGCAGGGCTTTCGATGTCGAACATGGAGTAAGCAACCTCGCCTTTGGACTTGTTAATCATGTTGGCAATGTTGATTCCTGCATCTCCGAAGCATGCGGAGAATTTCGTAATCATGTTGGCAATATTCTTATGGAAAATGGCAACTCTTCCTGCAGTCTCACAGACACCCATATCACAGTTCGGATAGTTTACGGAATTCTGGATGTTACCATTGTTTAAGTACTCCATCATTTCTTTAACTGCCATCTTCGCACAGTTGTCTTCGGATTCCTCGGTAGAAGCACCCAGGTGAGGAATGACGATACATCCCTCCTGTCCTGCAGTTGTCGGGTTCGGGAAGTCGGAAACATACTTACGGATCCTGCCGTCCTTGATTCCATCCAGGATATCCTGTTCATTGCAGAGCAGATCTCTCGCAAAGTTCAGAATGATAACGCCATCCTTCATCTTGGAGATGGCATCGGCATTGATCATTCCCTTGGTAGAATCCAGTAACGGTACATGAATGGTAATGATGTCACAATTGGAATAAATATCCTCCACATTCAGTACATGCTTGACATCACGGCTTAAGTTCCATGCAGCATTTACAGACACATACGGATCATAACCATATACTTCCATACCCAGATGCTTCGCAACGTTTGCAACCTTTACACCAATGGCTCCAAGTCCGATGATACCTAACTTCTTGCCCTGGATTTCTGTACCTGCAAATTTCTTCTTTTCCTTTTCGGCAGCCTTTGCTATATCCGGATTGTCCTTATCGGATAAAACATAGTTTACACCGCCTAAAATATCACGGCTTGCAAGCAGCATACCTGCAATGACAAGCTCCTTAACACCGTTCGCATTCGCACCCGGTGTATTGAATACAACAATTCCTTCCTGTGCACAGCGGTCTAACGGAATGTTATTGGTTCCGGCACCTGCTCTTGCGATACAAAGAAGCTTTTCGTCAAACTGCATATCATGCATGACTGCGGAACGAACCAGAATACCCTCTGCATGATTCACTTCATCGGTCTTTTCAAAATCACTGGTAAAATCATTCAATCCAACCTGTGCGATCGGATTTAAGCAATAATAATTAAACATGGCTCTCTCCCCAATCTTATAAGTTTTTCGCTTCAAAATCCTTCATAAATTCTACAAGCTTCTCAACACCCTCAATCGGCATTGCATTATAGATACTTGCACGCATACCGCCAACGGTACGGTGTCCCTTTAAGTTCTCGAAGCCTGCTTCCTTAGCTTCCTTTACAAACCTGGCATCGAGCTCCTCGGAACCGGTTACGAAGGGTACGTTCATCAAAGAACGGTCTTCCTTACGGACAGTTCCCTTGAACAGCTTGCTTTCATCCAGATAATCATAGAGAATCTTTTCTTCTCATTGATCTCCTTCATCTTCTCAAGTCCGCCCATCTTCTTCAGCCACTTGAATACCTTACCACAAATATAAATTCCGTAAGCCGGAGGAGTGTTGTATAAGGAATCATTATCTGCATGAATCTTATATTTCAACATCGTCGGTGTTCCCGGTAACGTATCTTCGGTAATCAGATCCTCACGAATAATCACGATAACCACACCGGCCGGTCCGATATTCTTCTGCACGCCACCATAAATGACACCATACCTGGTAACATCTACCGGCTCAGACAGGAAACAGGAAGATACATCCGCAACAAGAGTATGTCCCTTGGTATTCGGAAGGGTCTTATACTTTGTTCCGTAAATGGTGTTGTTTTCACAAATATATACATAATCCACATCATCAGGGATCGGAAGATCTGAACAATCCGGTATGTAGGAAAAGGTCTTATCTGCAGAGGATGCTACTTCAATTGCCTCTCCATAAATCTTAGCTTCCTGATATGCCTTCTTAGCCCACTGACCGGTAACGATGTAAGCTGCCTTACGATTCTTCATGAGGTTCATGGGAATCATGGCGAACTGCTGGCTTGCACCCCCCTGAAGGAACAGTACCTTATAATTATCCGGAATATTCATCAGTTCACGCAAATCCTTCTCTGCTTCCTTGATGATATGATCATAGGTCTTAGATCGATGGCTCATTTCCATCACGGACATACCACTTCCCTGATAATCTAACATCTCATCTGCAGCTTCTTTCAGTACTTCTTCAGGTAAAACTGCGGGACCTGCTGAAAAGTTATACACTCTGGACACTTTCTTCTCCTCCTGCTCATGCGAAATCTGAATAAATCTATCAAAAATTAATTTTATACTCTTATTTCCCATTCGTCAACCGCTTTAGCAATTTACTTTAATAAAACATTACACAGGGTGTTCCGATTTCCACCATATCATAAAGCTCTGCGACCTGATCCGTCGGTGTATTTACACAGCCATGAGACCCATTCGTCTTATAAATTTCACCGCCAAAATTCTTTCTCCAGGAAGCATCGTGAATGCCGATCGCTTTATAAACCGGAATCCAGTATTTCACGGGAGTCGCATAATCCGCGCCACGCAATACCCTGTTCCGCTGCTTATTATAAACATAGTTGGTTCCGGACGGTGTTCCACGTCCAAGGCTCGTATTTCCGGTCACCACATCGGTTTCAATTTTTAAAACGCCATCCACATAATAATACATTTTCTGCTCAGTCATATCGACTTCAATATAAGTAGGTCCAATGTCATTCTTCCCCTGATATAGTGCTTTTTGCAGGTATTCCGGTTCATGCCGTTCTGTCCTTTTCTCACAAAAAGCCTGATAGAGGTATTCCTTTTCGGTATCCCGGTCGATCAGGTTTCCGTAAATTCCACCCTCAACAATCACCTTTTCCCCTCGGGTAGCCCTGAATTCACGGACAGCACCAACGGTATCGTATTCATCTGCCAGCTGATCAATAAAAGCATCGGTCTTCTCCCTGTCTGCGATGAGATCTCCGTTTTCATCAAGGAGAAAACTGCCATCCTCATCCAGTTTCATAAAGTTGCAGGTAACAGAAGCATCCACCCTCACTTCATTCTCTCCCATTACATACACAATGCCGCATTCCTGAAAAGCACGTACCTTTTCATACAGTGCAATATCCTTCTGCATCTGCTCCGTAAGGGGAAGATCTTCATAGCATCCTGCAGCCTCCAGATCCAGTTCTCCCTGAAAGCTGTCAAATGCTCTTGTAATATATTCTTTTGTCTTCTCTTCGTTCAGCACATGGGATCTTTCATTTAACAGATAATACCCCTGAGGGCCTTTGCAGAGCTTTACTCTGCGGTTTTCCGGACGGATTCCGGTAAAGAATGGGAGCTTGGCTACTTTTTCTTCAAATATTTCCACCTGATAAGAAACCACCGGAAGGATTTCATGATTATTCTTTTCTCCCAGCATATTGTCAATCCAGAGCAGTGGACTTTGCTTCTCATAAAAAGCCTTAAGTCCCGGGAGATAATTCATGGAAAGAGAAACCTCCTGTGCAGGGATCATATAGGACTTACCATCACTGTCTATAATGGTAAGTCCCGGATAGGAGGATTCTTCCTGTAATTCCTCATTGACCTCATCCAGGGTTTTACCAGTACAGTAGACACCATTAATCCATGTATTGTAGGAAAAGCCATCCCTGTAATAAAATGCCAGCCCCAGATACATGCACAAAACCGATATGATAATAACCAGAATTCCAATTCCGAATCCCTTAGCCAATGCCTTATTCATGCAGTATACTCCCTAAAAATAAGGACCTTCCTGTAAAATATTCCGGAAAGTCCCCACTTAGAACTTCTTTTGTTAACTCCTGCTGAAAGCTTCACAGCTCCACCATAGTAACAGGTCAGCCATGCTCATTCATAAGCTGCCGGATTGTACCGATTGGCTGACAAAAATACGTGTTTTCCGGCAACTTATTTCATGTCGGATGCGTCAAATGCTTCGCTGATCGGTGCTCCGGCAGGAACCATCGGGAACACCTTGTCATCCTCCGGAATAATGCATTCAATCAGAACCGGTCTCTTTAAATCAATGGCCTTCTGAATGGCAGCATCCACTTCTTCCTTCTTCGATACCCGGATTGCTTCACAGCCAAGCCCCTTCGCAACCATACAGTAATCTACCTGCTCACTTAACACAGTCTGGGAATAACGCTTACCATAAAAGAGCGTCTGCCACTGACGTACCATACCAAGCACATGATTGTTGATCACCACTTCAATAATCGGGATATTATAATGACTTGCCGTTGCAAGCTCATTCATATTCATACGGAAGCAGCCATCACCTGCAATATTAATGCAGATCTTATCCGGCTGTCCAAGCTGTGCTCCAATACAGGCGCCAAGGCCATATCCCATCGTTCCAAGTCCACCGGAGGAAAGGAAGGTTCTCGGCATGGTATAGGTATAATACTGGGATGCCCACATCTGATGCTGTCCGACATCTGTTGTAATAATGGCCTCACCCTTGGTAATACGGTCAATTTCCTGCATGATGTACGGACAGGATAATTCTGAAGGATCATAGGAAAGCGGATACTTTTCTTTCAGTTCCTCAATATGTGCCATCCATTCGGTATGCTGCTGTTTGGGCAGCTTTTCATTGATTTTTGTCAGAATTTCCTTAAGATCACCGACTACGGAAGCGGTTGTTTTAATATTCTTATCAATTTCTGCAGCATCAATATCAATATGTAAAATCTTTGCCCCGGAAGCAAACTTTGCTGCATTTCCAACGACACGGTCCGAAAAGCGCGCTCCCAGTGCTATCAGAAGATCACATTCACTGACACCAAAATTCGATGCTTTCGTTCCATGCATACCAATCATACCGGTATATTTCGGATCATGTCCATCCATGACACCCTTTCCCATCAGGGTATCACATACAGGAGTATCCAGAATTTCTGCAAGCTCACGTACTTCTTTATAAGCTTCGGAAATCACGGCACCACCACCGACATAGATAAACGGTCTCTGTGCTGCCTTCATTAAGGTAATCGCCTGCTCAATATCTGCATCGGTATATTTACAGGGATTCTTAAAAGGAAGAGGCTCCCTCTTTTCATATTCGCAGGTGTTGGCGGTTACATCCTTGGTAATATCTACAAGCACCGGTCCCGGTCTTCCTTCCTTGGCAATCCGGAAGGCCTTACGGATTGTATCAGCCAGTTTCGTAACATCCTTTACAATATAGCCATGCTTCGTGATCGGCATAGTCACGCCGGCAATATCCACCTCCTGGAAGGTATCCTTGCCAAGTAAAGGAAGGTTTACGTTACAGGTAATGGCAACGACCGGTACAGAATCCATATAAGCGGTTGCAATACCGGTTACAAGGTTGGTAGCTCCCGGTCCGCTTGTTGCAAGACACACGCCGACTCTTCCGGTCGCTCTTGCATAACCGTCTGCGGCATGGGCCGCACCCTGCTCATGGGAGGTCAGTATATGACGGATTTCATCAGAATGCTTATATAAAGCATCATACACATTCAGAATGGTTCCGCCCGGATAACCAAATACCGTATCTACTCCCTGTTCCTTTAAACATTCAACAACAATTTCAGCTCCCGTCAACTGCATGGAAGTCTCCTCCTTATATCAGAATAAATTCTTCAAAACCCTCGATATGATCTCACAATCTGTATTTCTTATCTCTATTTTTTAGGTACCTCCAAGATTGCTCCACGGTTTCCGCTGGTTACCAGTTCACGGTATCTGGAAAGATACCCTGTGGTTACCCTGGGTTCTCTTGGCTGCCACTTTGCTCTTCGCTTAGCTAATTCTTCGTCCGATACCTTCATGTTGAGAGTATTTTCCGGAATATTGATACTGATGATATCTCCCTCTTCCACAAGGGCAATCGGTCCACCTACAGCTGCTTCCGGAGAAACATGTCCGATGGATGCACCACGGGATGCACCGGAGAATCGTCCGTCTGTGATTAATGCTACGGAGGATCCAAGTCCCATTCCTGCGATGGCAGAGGTCGGATTCAGCATTTCACGCATACCGGGACCACCCTTCGGTCCTTCGTAACGGATTACAACGACATCACCTGCTACGATCTTACCGCCTTTAATGGCCGCAATCGCATCCTCTTCACAGTCAAACACTCTTGCCGGTCCTTCGTGTACCATCATTTCAGGCACAACTGCAGAACGTTTTACCACACCGGAATCCGGTGCAAGATTTCCCTTTAATACAGCGATACCACCGGTTGCAGAATACGGATTGTCAATTGGCCGGATAACTTCCGGATTCCGGTTTTCCGCATTGGCAATATTCTCGCCTACGGTCTTGCCGGTTACCGTAAGAAGATCGGTATAAAGAAGATCCTTCCCGGTTAATTCCTTCATTACTGCATATACACCACCGGCCTCATTCAAGTCTTCCATATAGGTCGGACCTGCAGGTGCCAGATGACAGAGGTTCGGTGTCTTTGCGGATAATTCATTAGCAATATCCAGGTTTAATTCCACGCCTGCTTCATGTGCAATCGCAGGAAGATGAAGCATGGAGTTCGTGGAACATCCCAGTGCCATATCTACGGTAAGGGCATTCATGAATGCTTTTTCGGTCATAATGTCTCTCGGACAGATATTGTTCTTAACAAGCTCCATGATCTGCATTCCGGCATGCTTTGCAAGACGGATTCTTTCGGAATATACGGCAGGAATCGTACCATTTCCGCGAAGCCCCATACCAAGCGCTTCCGTCAGGCAGTTCATGGAGTTTGCGGTATACATTCCGGAGCAGGATCCACAGGTCGGGCAGACCTTTTCTTCGAACTCAGAAAGCTCGTCCATGGTCATCGTTCCGGCAGCAACGCTTCCAACTGCCTCAAACATCGAGGATAAGCTTCTCTTACAGCCATGTACATGTCCGGCAAGCATCGGTCCACCGGATACAAAAATGGTCGGAATATTGACTCTGGCAGCAGCCATTAAAAGTCCCGGTACATTCTTATCACAGTTCGGGATGCAGACCAGTCCGTCAAACCCATGTGCCATTGCCATACACTCTGTAGAATCGGCAATCAGATCTCTCGTTACCAGAGAGTACTTCATTCCGATATGTCCCATGGCAATTCCGTCACATACTGCAATGGCCGGAAATACCACCGGTGTTCCACCCGCCATGGCAACACCCATTTTTACTGCTTCCGTAATCTTATCCAGATTCATATGCCCCGGTACAATTTCATTATATGAATTCACAATACCAATTAAGGGACGGCGGCGTTCTTCCTCCGTATATCCCAATGCATTAAACAGACTTCTGTGGGGAGCCTGTGCGGTTCCTGTCTTAACAGAATCACTTCTCATCTCTTATCCTCCTAAACCAATCATATTATCTGTCTCAGTAATCCTTCATCCGTAACTGTTCAGTACCTTCACAGTTACGATGCAAAATCCATTCCAAATCGGCTTCGCGGATGGGATTTTGCATTACTGAATCATTTTCTTACAGTCTTGGCAGTAAATGCTTCGACCTGTACTGAATAGTTACCTTCATCCATACTCATTCGCAGATTGCCGGAATGTATGGGAATGACGGAACTGTTATCTATTCTATTTCTGCTGCAAGGAGATCTCCCATCTTTGTACAGCCTACCAGAGTACATCCCTCTGACATAATATCAGAGGTACGATATCCCTTTTTCAGGATCTCTTTAACCGCCTTTTCCATGGCATCGGCTTCCCGATCAAGGTCAAAGGTAAAACGAAGCATCATGGCCGCGGATAAAACCGTTGCAATCGGATTTGCGATGTCCTTTCCCGCAATATCCGGTGCAGAGCCATGGCTCGGTTCATAAAGGCCAAACTTCGTATCATTTAAGGATGCGGAAGACAGCATTCCGATGGAACCGGTTACCATACTTGCTTCATCGGACAAAATATCTCCGAACATGTTCTCGGTAAGGATCACATCAAACTGTGCCGGATCCTTCACAAGCTGCATCGCACAGTTATCTACCAGCATATGTTCCAAAGCAACCTCAGGGTAATCCTTTGCAACCTCTTCTACCACCTTGCGCCACAATCTGGAAGAATCCAGTACATTTGCCTTATCAACACTGGTTACCTTCTTTCTTCTCTTCATTGCAATGTCAAAGCCCTTAATTGCAATCCGGCGGATTTCATTTTCATCATAGGCCAATGTATCTACCGCTTTACGGACACCGTTTTCTTCAGTGGTGTGACGTTCTCCAAAATAAAGACCGCCGGTCAGCTCTCTCATAATCATCATATCAAATCCGGCATCACTGATTTCCTTCTTTAACGGACATGCATCTGAAAGCTCCGGATAAAGAAGAGCCGGACGTAAATTAGCAAACAGATTCAGGGACTTACGAAGCTTTAAAAGTCCTGCTTCCGGTCTTAACTCCGGCGCAAGCTTATACCAGGGAGAGGTTGTTGTATTTCCTCCGATGGAGCCCATCAGTACGGCATCGGAAGCTTTCGCTGCCGCAATAGCCTCATCCGTAAGTGGAACGCCACAGGCATCAATCGAGGCACCTCCCATTAAAACATCCGTATACACAATCTCATGTCCATAGCATTGGGCCACGCGGTTCAATACCTTCTGTGCCTGGGTAACAATTTCCGGTCCAATTCCATCACCTTTGATGCAAGCGATATTCAATTTCATAACACACTCTCCTCATATAATATTTTCTCGTGATTATTCAAAAATGATCTACGGGATCATTTTTGAATAATCATGGTGACAAAAAAAGTGAGGCGCTGCCGCGCCTCACTCTTTATTTATTCTGCATCAGCTTTTTCGATCTGAGTAATTGCAGATTTCTGCATGGGGATACGGCAGTTCTTGTTATTACCAAATTCCACGATGACTGTGTCGTCCGTAATGTCAATGACAATCCCATAAAAACCACTTGTTGTCAGTACGCAGTCCCCACATTCCAATGTTGAGAGCATTGCCTGATGTTTCTTCTGTTCCTTCTTCTGTGGACGAATCATAAAGAAATACATAAATCCAATTATAATCACGAACCATGCGATCAAAGGAATGATTGCTGCAATACCGGTAGCACCTTCTGCTGCAGCACCTGTTGCTGTCAATAAAATACCCATTGTTGTTCCTCCATAAATTTACTTGTTTATACATCATACACGGTTTGACCCATACCGTCAAGTTTCCGCTTCTTATATGTCTTAAATTCTCCCCTGTCAAGTGCGTCCCGGATCTCCTCCATCATCGTATTGTAGAAATACAGATTATGAAGCACACAAAGGCGCATGCCGAGCATTTCCTTCGCCTTTAAAAGATGGCGGATATAAGCCCTTGAATATCTCCTGCAGGCAGGACACTGACATCCTTCTTCAATCGGACGGGAATCCAGTTCATACTTTGCATTAAAGAGGTTGATTTTGCCCTGATTCGTATAAAGATGTCCGTGACGGCCGTTTCTCGTCGGATATACGCAGTCAAAAAAGTCTACACCACGGTCTACACCCTCCAGGATATTGGCCGGGGTTCCGACTCCCATCAGATAGGTTGGCTTATTCACCGGTAAATATGGAACAGTTTCTTCAAGAATATGATACATCTCTTCATGTGTCTCACCGACTGCCAGTCCCCCGATTGCATAACCATCCAGATCAAGCTCTGCAATCCGCCTGGCATGTTCCACACGGATATCACTGAACACGGCTCCCTGATTGATTCCAAACAGCATCTGTTGCTTATTAATGGTATCCTCCAGACTGTTTAAACGCTGCATTTCTTTCTGGCATCGGATAAGCCATCTTGTCGTCCGGTCAACGGAATTCTGTACATAGGTCCGGTCAGCACGGCTCGATGGACATTCATCGAATGCCATGGCAATCGTGGAAGCCAGATTGGACTGGATCTGCATACTCTCCTCCGGTCCCATAAAAATCTTATGTCCGTCAATGTGGGACTGGAAATAAACACCCTCTTCTTTAATCTTACGTAAGGAAGCTAAAGAAAACACCGGAAAGCCGCCGGAATCCGTAAGGATTGGTTTGTTCCACGACATAAACTTATGGAGTCCTCCAAGCTGCTTAATCACCTGATCTCCCGGACGCACATGCAGATGATACGTGTTCGACAGTTCCACCTGCGTCTTAATTCCTTCCAGATCTTCCGTGGAAACAGCGCCTTTAATAGCTGCCACGGTTCCGACATTCATAAAAACCGGAGTCTGGATCACCCCATGCGGAGTCGTAAATTCTCCACGCTTGGCTCTTCCCTCCTGTTTAAGTAAACGATACATAATTCTTCTTAAACCTTTCTATTTCTTTCATTTAACATTTCTAATTAAAAATATTAAGCAATGCTTCTATAAAAAGTAATACCAATAGCAATTACAGGCATATTACAAATATTGATCCCAGAACTCTTCAAGGCACAGTCCCTGCTCCGTAATAATGGCTGCCGCATCCTTTCCGACATACCGGAAATGCCACGGTTCATATTCAATACTGGTAATGTACTCTTTGCCCTTAGGATAACGCAGAATAAATCCATATTCACTGCAATGCTCCGACAACCAGATTCCGGCATCCGTATTCCCGAATCCTTCATCCAGAAGCTGATAGGTGTCACAGACAATATCAATTGCCAGTCCCACCTGATGCTCGCTTGCTCCCGGCAGAGTAACCGCCTGGGATGCAACCTTATATGCATCCAGATAAGACATTCCTTTATTCATATAATTCACAATTTTCCGATCAAATAACACTTCCTGATACTTAAGATCACGGTAAGGGGAACAGATAGCCAGATTCACACCATCCTTCTTGGCATCCTGCATCATGGACAGCAGTTCTTCAATGATCCTCTCATCACACTTCATGGTTCCCTTCATCGTCTTGATATCACCAAGGGTAAAGGTGTAATCCTCCGGAATCGGATGCTGCTTGTTAATTAGCATGATCTTCCAGTCCTTCGCATCGAATTTGATCTCTTCGTTCTGCTCCTTTGCTATATCTGCTGTTTCCTTCTGCTCTCCCGTCCTCATAAGAAGATCCTGATTTTCATTTAAGATATCATCCACGGAATACTTATCCGTCTGCTCCAGATCATGATAATCCGTATCGTCAAAGCCTTCGGCTTCCTGCAAGAGCTCTTCCGTTGTAAACTCCTGACTTTCTGTTTCCATCCCACGTGCAGGGATGATACCCGGTTCATCTTGCTCAGGAAGAAGCGGCTCTTCTTCTGAAATAAATCCCCTGTCCATATAAAATACCGGATAAGCAAAGCTGTTCCCTGTAAAAAAACAGCATAGAATGAATAATGCACAGGCAAACCGCTTTCCGCCTGTACAGCAATACTCCGCGAACCGAAAAATCAGCATGGAAGCTGCCAGGCCAATCATTGCAAAAACACGAAGAACTGAATTTATCTGACCTAATTTAATAAAAAAATCTCTTGTCCTCTCCCGAAAATTCTTTTTCATTGTTCATCCCCATCTTTGGTATACATAACTATATTACATAAAACCTTAATTTTTTACAATAGAAACTTGTCAGTTATTCTGTTTTTTTATATACTGTATCTGTTTAAATATGAAAATTCTACAGAAATCATACAGAAAAGATGAGGATAATACCTATGGCAGGATCAACTTTCGGAACTTTATTTTCGATTACTACCTTCGGGGAATCCCACGGTGAAGCGCTTGGCGTTGTCATTGACGGATGTCCCGCAGGATTAACCCTTACCCCTTTGGATATCCAGGCATTCTTAGACCGGCGTAAGCCCGGACAGAGTGCCATTTCCACTCCACGCAAGGAAGCAGATGCCGTTCAGATTCTCTCCGGCGTTTTTGAAGGAAAGACGACCGGCACACCGATTGCACTTCTCGTCCCCAATACGTCCCAGCGTTCTTCGGATTACAGTCAGATTGCCAACTGCTACCGCCCCGGGCATGCGGATTATACCTATGATACAAAGTATGGCTTCCGTGATTACCGCGGCGGTGGCCGCTCTTCCGGACGCGAGACTATCGGACGTGTAGCTGCGGGTGCAATTGCCTCCAAAATATTAAATGAGATGGGAATTCATATTCTTGCCTACACACGTTCCATTGGACCGGTTACCATTTCCATGGATCAATTCAACGAAGAGGCTGTCCGGAATACCGCGACCTGTATGCCGGATTATTCTGCCGATGAGCAGGCACTTACCTATTTACAGGAATGCATGCACCGTCAGGACTCTGCAGGAGGCGTCATCGAATGTCAGGTTACCGGAGTTCCCGCCGGAATCGGTGATCCTGTTTTTGAAAAGCTCGATGCAAATCTTTCCAAAGCAGTCATGTCAATCGGCGCTGTGAAAGCCGTAGAAATCGGGGATGGCATTGCTGTTTCGAAAAGCTGTGGTTCCGAAAACAACGACCACTTTGAAATCCGCGACGGCAGAATTGTTAAAAAAACAAATCACGCCGGCGGTATTCTCGGTGGAATCAGTGATGGCTCCACCATCGTACTGCGCGCCCACGTAAAGCCGACCCCTTCCATCTTTTCCGAGCAGGATACGGTAAATAATCAGAGGGAAGAAATAAAAATAGCAATCCGTGGGCGCCACGATCCGGTAATTGTTCCCCGTGCGGTTGTCGTGGTCGAATCCATGATTGCCATCACCTTATTAGATGAAATGATGAAAAATATGAGCTCCCGCCTCAATGACCTGAAAACCTATTACGCCATTTTAAAAGACGAGAGCTGCTGATAGTTACTCTTATTTTAATTTATTCTGTTTATGAAATTCATATACTATTCCGGAAGCTTATAAAAAATGATGCAGTTCGGGCGGTCTACCTTGATCTCCTTCCCGTTCATAACCAGTGTCTTATCCTTTACATTCACAGTAAAGAACGTCATGGTATCCGATTCATGATTCAACGATACCAGATGCCGGTTATCCGGGAACAGGGCTGCATCCTTCGGATAATCCCCACTGACCGGCAGACAGAAAATCTTGGTCAGCATTCCTGTTTTATGATCAATTGAATAAAGAATGACGCTGTTGTCTCCTGCGTTGGAGCTTACCATATATTTAAAGTCTTCAGAAAGATTTAAACCGCTTGCTGCCGTTCCTCCTGCATGATATTCATTCACGGTTGAAATATTCTGGATCTTATCAAAAACCGGAAGATCATGTTCATCCAGATAGTAATGATAAACATCAATGTAATTCTTAAGTTCATGTACAATATAAAGGAATCTTCCGTCCTTGCTGAACTTCATATGTCTCGGTGCTGATTCCTGTTCACTGCGGATGATATCCACCTGACGAAGCTTTCCGGTATGGTGGTTCAGCTCATATACCACGATATGATCCAGTCCCAGATCTGCAGCACATAAGAACCGGTTATCCCTCGTCATCTTCACGCAGTTGATGTGGGGACGGAAATTGCGCTCCGCAATACTGCCAAGTCCCTTATGGAAAATCTCCTCGGTAATCTCTCCAATCGAACCATCCTCTTCCACACGGAGTACCGTAAGCTTCGCATCATGGTAACCTGCCACAAAAAGGAACCTGTCCTCATAATCGGTAGAAAGGTAACATCCCCTCATTCCGTTGATGGATGCACGGTTGATTGCCTTAAGGCTTCCATCCTTCTGAATCTCATAAGATTCTACTCCAAAATCTGTGATTGAATACAGATACTTCTGATTATGTGAAATCGTCACATAAGAAGAATTCGTAATCTCCACCTGATCCTTCTCGGTCATTCTGCCGTTTTCCATATCCACATCATAGATCCGGATACCGAAATTACTCTTATTTCCCCAGGTATAGCTGGAGACATATGCTACATATTTATCCTTGTCCATAATCTTCCCTTGCCTTGTCCGGTAACGAGTTCCTGATCCAAATTCATTACCTGTTATTTAATTGTACGTAACTATGTTTGATTCTACCATAAGTTATTTCTTTAAACAAGATAAGGAAAAGATATTGACATTAGAAATCTATCTTGTATAATAATCATCAGTGTTTAGTAACACTAAACTTTTTGTTTACTTTTTGTTTGATGATACAGAGGCGGATTTTAATGAATAACACAACCAAAATCGGAACGAAAATCAAGGATCTCCGCATCCAGAAGGGACTCACACAGGAGGAACTGGCAGACCGCTGTGAATTATCCAAGGGCTTCATCTCACAGCTGGAACGGGATTTAACCTCTCCCTCCATCGCAACCTTACTTGATATTCTCACCTGCCTTGGAACAGATCTGAAGGACTTCTTTAATGATTCCGAAGACAATCAGATTGCCTTTAAGGAAGCTGACTACTTTGAGAAAATTGATGAAGAACTTCATAACAAAATTGAATGGATTATCCCAAACGCACAGAAAAATATGATGGAGCCGATCCGTTTATCACTTTCCCCCGGCGGCTCGACCTACCCGGATAATCCCCATGAAGGTGAAGAATTCGGATATGTGCTGCTAGGAAGCATCACCCTTGTTTTAGGGAAACGCAGAATCAAGGTCAAAAAAGGGGAATCCTTTTATTTCAAGGCCGATTCCACCCATTATATACAGGCAGGTCAGAAAACCGGTGCTGTTCTCATCTGGGTCAGCACACCGCCCAGCTTTTAACTGACAGAAAAGGAGCTTACCATGAACAAAGTATTAATTGACTTAAAAAACATCAGCAAAACCTTCGACGACCAGCTGGTTCTCGATGACCTGAATCTTTATATCCGGGAGAATGAATTTCTGACGCTCTTAGGCCCAAGCGGCTGTGGTAAGACAACCACTTTGCGTATTCTTGGCGGCTTTGAAACACCGGATACTGGCTGTGTCATCTTTGACGATAAGGATATCACCAAGCTTCCGCCCAACAAACGTCAGTTAAATACCGTATTCCAGAGATATGCCCTCTTTCCTCACATGACGATTGAAGAGAACATTGCTTTCGGCTTGAAAATCAAGGGCAAATCCAAAAGCTATATTGATGATAAAATCAAATATGCCTTAAAACTCGTAAATTTAGATGGCTACGGGCATCGTATGCCGGACTCCTTAAGTGGCGGACAGCAGCAGCGTATTGCCATAGCCCGTGCGATTGTAAATGAACCCAAGGTACTTCTGCTTGATGAGCCTTTAGGTGCGCTTGACTTAAAGCTTCGTCAGGATATGCAGTATGAATTGATCCGTCTGAAAAATGAACTGGGCATTACCTTTATTTATGTAACGCATGATCAGGAAGAGGCTCTTACCATGTCGGATACCATCGTCGTTATGAACCAGGGATATATCCAGCAGATCGGTTCGCCCGAAAAGATCTATAACGAACCGGAAAACGCTTTTGTTGCAGACTTTATCGGAGACAGCAACATCATCAGTTCCCTGATGGTTGAGGATAAGCTGGTAAATATTCTCGGAGTGAACTTTCCCTGTGTGGATACCGGTTTTGGTCATAATAAGCCTGTCGATGTTGTGATCCGTCCCGAAGATGTTGTACTTTCTACCGATCTTGAGAAAGGCCGCATCAAGGGTGTTGTCTCCCACCTGATCTTTAAAGGAGTTCATTACGAAATGGAGGTTATGGCAAATGGCTTTGAATGGCTGGTACATTCAACCGGAATGTTCCCTGTCGGATGTGAAGTCAGCATTGATGTGGATCCATTCAATATCCAGATTATGAACAAACCTGCATCCGAAGACGAGGAGGCTGTAAAATTAGATGAATAATGCACAACTCAAGAAGAAATTATTAGGTACGCCGTATTTTCTGTGGTCGCTTATTTTTATTCTCATTCCGCTTGGCATGGTGTTTTATTACGGATTGACCGACCGCTCCGGTGCATTTACCTTAAATAATATTATTTCAATTACTACTGCGGAACATGCAAAGGCATTGTGGCTTGCTCTCCTGCTCTCCCTGATTGCAACTGTTTTATGCCTCCTGCTTGCCTATCCGCTTGCCATGATTCTTTGCAATATGGGTGTGAACCAGCACAGCTTTATCGTATTAATTTTCATTCTTCCCATGTGGATGAATTTCCTGCTGCGTACCATGGCATGGCAGACACTTCTCGAAAAAACAGGTGTCATTAACAGTATCCTGAATTTTCTGCATCTGCCGGCTCTTAGAATTATTAACACTCCCTATGCCATTGTGTTAGGCATGGTGTATAACTTCCTTCCTTTCATGGTGCTGCCGATTTACAATGCTTTATCCAAAATTGACCGCAGCATCATTCATGCAGCGAAGGATCTAGGGGCCAATAACATACAGGTATTTTTCAAAATTACGCTTCCTTTAAGTGTTCCCGGTATTATCAGTGGAATTACCATGGTATTTATTCCGGCGCTTACCACCTTCGTAATCAGTAAGCTTTTAGGAGGCAGTAAGGTTCTTCTGATCGGCAATGTCATAGAAGAAGAATTTACACAGGCCAGCAACTGGCATTTAGGCAGCGGACTGTCCATTGTACTGATGCTGTTCATCATTGTCAACATGGTACTTTCTGCCATCTTTGACAAAGACGGGGAGGGATCCTTCTTATGATTAAGACGACCTTACAGCGGATTTATGTGACATTGATTTTTATTTTTCTTTATGCCCCCATTGTGACGTTGATTGTGCTTTCCTTTAATGCCAGCAAAACGAGGGCAAAATGGGGTGGCTTTACAACCAAATGGTATACTTCCTTATTTCAGAATGAAGCCATTATGAATGCACTGGCCAATACCCTGCTTATTGCGTTCGCTGCTTCCATTGTTTCAACGCTGATTGGTACGATTGCGTGTATCGCGATTATGAACTTAAAGAAGCGTTCACGCGCAATCGTCATGGGAATTACGAACATTCCCATGCTGAATGCAGAAATTGTCACCGGCATTTCCCTGATGCTGCTCTTTATCAGTATGGGATTAAAGTTCGGTCTTGGCACAATTTTACTTGCACATATTACCTTCTGCATTCCTTACGTGATTTTAAGCATTATGCCGAGAATGAAGCAATTGAATCCTTATACCTATGAGGCTGCCTTAGACCTTGGTGCAAGCCCCGTTTATGGTTTTTATAAGGTTGTCCTTCCGGAAATCATGCCGGGAATCTTATCCGGATTCCTTATGGCCTTTACCATGTCTCTGGATGACTTTATTATTACACACTTTACTAAAGGTGCCGGAGTGGATACCCTGTCCACTAAAATATATACCGAAGTAAAAAAAGGAATCAAACCCGAAATGTATGCGTTATCCACGATTATTTTCGTAACGGTTCTGGTACTTCTGATTTTAGTAAACAAGGCTCCGACCGATAAGCAAATATCCAAAAAGAAAGTAAAATAAAACTACGGAGGAACATTATGAAAAAAACACCCATCTATGTCTTACTGCTCACTGCTTTTTTTGCTCTTGCCCTTACCGGATGCGGGAAAGGCGCAAGCGGCGAAAACGGCGAGGTCATCGTTTACAACTGGGGCGAATATATCGATCCCGACACGATTACCATGTTTGAAGAGGAAACCGGTATTAAGGTTGTTTATGATGAGTATGAAACAAACGAAATCATGTATCCCAAGGTGGAGGCCGGAGCTACTGCTTATGACGTTCTGTGCCCGTCCGATTACATGATCCAGAAGCTGATTGAAAACGACCTTCTTCAGGAAATCAATTTTGACAACATTCCTAATGTCAAGAATATCGGCCAGCAGTATTTTGACAAGTCACAGGAATTTGACCCGGAAAATAAATATTCTATCCCTTATTGCTTTGGTACCGTTGGTATTCTCTATAATAAGACCATGGTGGATGAGCCGGTAGACAGCTGGTCCATTCTCTGGGATGAGAAATACGCCGACAACATTCTTATGCAGGATTCTGTCCGTGATGCATTCATGGTTGCACTGAAATTAAAGGGCTATTCCATGAATACCCTCGATGAAGGCGAATTAAATGAAGCAAAACAGATCTTAATTGATCAGAAGCCGCTTGTACAGGCTTATGTCATCGATCAGGTCCGTGACAAAATGATCGGTAATGAAGCTGCTATTGGTGTTATTTATTCCGGTGAAGCCATTTTTACCCAGCGTGAAAATGCAGATCTTGAATATGTAATTCCCAAGGAAGGAACCAACATCTGGATTGATTCCTGGGTTATCCCGAAGAATGCACCGAATAAGGAAAATGCAGAGAAGTTCATTGATTTTATGTGTCGTGAAGATGTCGCATTAAAGAACTTCGAATACATTACCTACTCTACTCCGAACGATGCAGCAAGAGCCTTAATCGAGGATGAAGATATTAAGAATTCCAAGATTGCATTCCCGGATCTTTCCCAGTATAACAATCTGGAAACCTTCCATTACTTAGGTGCTGATGGCGATGCCTTATATAATGAACTCTGGAAAGAAGTTAAGGCTGAGTAGTCATTCAATACCTGACCTTTTTATATGAAATTATGGTAACTGTTCCGTTACCAGATTTAAGACCCCCGCAGATGATTTCTGCGGGGGTCCTGATTTCCAAATATTATATTTCTATCTGCCTAGTATAACAGTTTTAAATTAACTACCCCATATCACTTGCCTATTTTCCCGATA
>ERZ791794.761-NODE-761-length-20280-cov-8.321978_pt1 | contig 20280 bp, 14 predicted proteins | sample MGYA00510312_ERZ791794 | MGnify/ENA primary metagenome ERZ791794 (study PRJEB30046, sample SAMN00791977) | human gut metagenome | study: EMG produced TPA metagenomics assembly of the A metagenome-wide association study of gut microbiota in type 2... | reverse complement strand
TTGTTATTATCTCAACTTGTTTGCCATTCTGGCAAAGGGAACTGTCCGGTAAAACGTATACGAACAATCTCAAGCACCAAACGCTAACACTAATGGGGGCGACGCGTCCCGCGTCGGGAACTAAGACAAAGGCTCACAGACAAGCATGTAATTAGTGCTGTCTGTGAGCCTTTGTTTAGTGTATGAACATTGCATTTTTCCCGACGCGAGACGCGTCGCCCCCATTAGTGCTTGCGTTTGCTGGTAGCGTTTAGTGGTTTACAGTAAATGGTGATGCAACGCCAAACTTAATTCTGTACCACCGTGATGGGAGTGCTGACACCATTCGACTTGAGCGTGAGCGTCACGCTGCGCTGATGGCCCGTAGTGTTGCGCGACACCTTGAGCGTGTCGGTGCAAAGCACATTCTTGCGTATGTCGGCCGGCGAAAGGGTGTGCGTAAGCCAGTCGCAATCATCAAATCCGGTAAGTTCGGCCCCGTCGGCATACACCGTAAAGGTGATGACCGGTTTGGCTGTGAGGGTAACCCCATCCTTGGTGGTGGCACTGTACAAACCCTCAGAGTTGATATTCTTGAGCGTGAAAGAGCCCGTAGTGCTGTCGTAAACCGGCAGGCTTATGTTGAGATAAGGCTTCTGCGTAAACACGGGGCTGAACGAGCCAATGTGCTTGGTGGGATTTGTCAGCGTGAAAGTGGCTGTGCGCTCCTGGCCCGTTGTGTTGGGCGTGAAAGTGAAAGTGGCACGGCTGCGGTCAATGTAGCCCTTGCGCACCACGAGTGTGTCGGGAGCAGGCTTGCCGTTAACCGACATCTGCATCCAGTCGCTCTCGCAAGTATATGTCCAAGTATCGGTACTCGTTACTTTGATTGAGTCCTCTGTTTGGTCAGCATAAACAATGAGGGCGTTGTTGTTATGTGTGCCTTGCCAGTAAAACTGGTGAAAGTCGTTGTCTGCGTCATCACACGACGTTACAAAGGCTGCGGCTGCAATAGTAGCTGCCGCCAGAGCAAAGAGTGATTTCAGTTTCATAACTTGTGTCTGTTAAATTGGTATGTAATGTTATGCTTTAGCATGAATGAATGTATGTACGTGCGGCATGGGCCACTCTCCCACTCTACCCTCGTTTAGTACCACTCCACGTTGGTTGAGTAAGAGCTGCGTTTCTCCCACTTCAAGGCATCGGCCAATTCGGAGGCACGTGCGCGGAAGGTGAAGTTGAACGACGAATAAGGCTTGAGCACCACGTTGGCCGACATTTCAAAGCAATGCAAGTCGCGCGAGAGCGACATGGTTGTCATTGACAACTTGTGCATTTCAAAGTCGTAGCCAGACGAGAATGAAATGTTCCACCCCTCGGCTATGCGCAGGTAGCCCGAAGCATTGAGCGTCTGCGTAAACGAGAATGGGTAGCGCATTCGGCGCACATTGATTTGCCGGCTGCGGTCCTCGGCCATGGTGATGCCATACGACAGCGTGAGCGACCATGGCATGCTGAAGGTGAGATAGCCATCGGCATCAACCTTGGCCTTGTTTTTGGGTTTTCGTCCACCCTTGCGCGCGGTCTTCAAGTCGGGGTCAACATTGGCATCTTCCACATCGTCGGCATCAGCGTCTGCTGTATTGTCCTTGGCCGAGTTGTCAGCCTTGCGGCGTCCGTGCAGAAAATCCATCAACTTGTTCCACGTCTGGTTGTTGAGCGTGTACGACAAGTTCTGCGACATGCCTTGGAAACGTCCAAACCGGCCGTAGCTCCATTCCGTGCGGTCGGAGGTTACCACCTGGCCGTTTTCGTTGAACTTGTAAGCATAGGTGGCAAACACGGCCGCCATCGAGAAGGTTTTGTTCTTGCCCAACTTCAGTCGCAGTCGTGTGCTGAGGTTGCTCCACGGCTGGCGGCTGGCCGCCATGTTGTACGACAGCGAGGCCGAAAGTTCGTCGATGAGCGATATTTTGCGGTAACCCGTAGAGTCGCGGTCGGAGCGCACCTTCATTTCGAGGTTGTTCGACACCGACATCGATATCAAGCCCTGCTTCGACCCCGAGGGGTAGCCATATATGCCGTTTGAGTAGGGCGAATACGACACCATGGTTGAATTGCCCGAGGCATCGGTGCGCTCATACTCCTTGCGGTAGCCATAGCGCGAGGCGGTAAAGTCGGGCGCATAGCTAAAGGTGACAGCGGGTTTGAACACGTGGCGAATGGCCACAATCTTTCCGCCAAAGAGCTTTTTCCACGGTTTGTAAAAACCATAGAGCGTGGTGTTGGCTGTTACGCCCACATTCCAGTCGTAGAGGTTGTAAAAACCATAGGTGGTGTCGCACACCTCCTGCTGCAGCAGCGTGTTCCACGAGCGGTTGATGCGTGAGGCATACATGATGTCGCGAAACGAGAACGATGGCGATATGTTGATGTACTTGAACAGCTGGAAGGTGGCATCGATTGGCACACGATGCTGCATGCCATTGCGCCAGTCCTTTATCAGGTTCGACTTAAAGAGCAGGTTCTCCTTGGTGGTGATGGAGTTTGACATTTGTCCGGTGTACGACATCGAAATCTTTTCGTACCACCGCTCCTTGCCTGCCTGATGCTTGCGGCGGAAGGGGTAAAAGCGTGCCAACGATATGCTCACATCGGGCAGTGTGAGGGCTATGGTGGAGTTGCGCATGTTTTGTGTCAAGTTGGCCGAGGCCGATATGCTTAGCCCGATGTTGGTAAACGTGTGGCCAAAACTTACCGAACTGGCGCGGGTGCTCTGCGTGTACGACAGGGGGTTGTACATGCTTTCAAGATTTTTGCGCTCATAGTTTTCGGAGGCAAAGTTCACACGTGCCGAAAAGGTGGTGTTGGGCATAGCCTTCGAGTCCTTGGTGTGTGTCCATTGCAGTTTGAGACTCTTTGTCACAGCATAGTCGGGCATATTCTTTTCGCCCTCCACCGTGCGCAAGTAGCTAAAGTAGAAGTTGCCGCGAAAGCGGTAGCGCTTGTTGTAGTTGGTCTCGGCACTCAAGCCCCACGAGCCCTTGGTGTAGATTTCGCCCAGGGCCTTGAGGTCCATATAGTCGTTGATGGCCCAATAGTAGCCACCATCGCGCAGGTAAAATCCGCGGCTCGTTTCATCGCCATACGATGGCATGACAAAGCCCGACGAATACTTTTTATTGAACGGGAAGAAGCCGTAGGGTATGGCCAGCGGCAGTGGCACGTCCTCCACCACCAGGTGTGCCGGTCCGAACACCACGTCCTTGCCCGGCCGCACCTTGGCACGCGACAGTGCCAAATAAAAGTGCGGGTGCTTGGCATCGCAAGTGGTGTAACGCCCCTTTTCGAGGTAGAGTGTACCGTCGGCGGCACGTTTTGAGCGTTCACTCGTCATAAAGCCGTCGCCTTGTTTGGTATTGACGTTGAGAATGTAGCCTTTTTTGGTTTTGAAATTGAACGACATGCGCTCGCTGTCATATTGGTCAGTGCCCTGTGTGTATTGCGGGCGTCCGTCGAGCCCGCCCTCCACCGTTGAGTCGGCACGGGCCTCAGCATGCACCATGCTCGAGTCCATGTTCATCGATATTTTGGCTGCCGTCAGCTGCATGTTCTGATAGTTCACCTGTGCCTTGCCATAAAGGTAGGCCAGTCCACTGGCGGCGTCGTATACCATGGAGTCGGTAGCCTGATATTCTACCGGCGAGTCAATGCCTGGTTTGGTCTTGACGGTGTCCACCTTCACCGAATCGCGGTGCGTGGTGTCCGTGGCGGCCGCCTCGTCCTTCGGCACACGCGGCTTTGCATCTGCGGTGCGTGGTGTGGCGGCGGTTTGTTTGGTTGGTGTGGTGTCAGTCGTCACACTGTCGTGTACTGCCGGCACAGCCGGTTGCTGTGGCTGCAAACGCAAGTGGCTGGCCACAACGCATAGTGTGGTCAGCAATGACAGTATGAAGAGAGATAGTTTTCGCATGAATTGTGTTGGGAGGGGGGGATATAATACGGGGTGAATGCCGGGTGCGCCTTACGGGGCAGATTGTTCACTGCCGGGCCGAGGGGAGCAATTCGGGCTCAAACAGTTTTACCCAGTTCCAGAAAATGTCCACGCCCTCGTGTCCAAATTTTTCGAGGCTTTTAGCTGTATCTTCGGCAGAGCGTATGCGGTCGGGGTGGCTCTTTGAGTAGTACTTGTCGGCATAGCACACGAGTTGTTCCTCAAGTGTTTCGGGCCGGTAGTCGCCTTCGGGCAAAGGTAATTCGCGTGCCTTTATCACCTCAGGTGTGAGTCCGGTGCCGGTATGGCGTTCGCACACGCGCGCCACCTTGTCGAGTCCTTCCTTGCGCATCAGCTGTCCGCCAAGATAGCCGTGCATCAAGTAGTGGTGTGTGCCATGACAGTAAATGGCAGGTGCGTCGGTCATGAATATGCCTATATCGTGCAGCATGGCCGCCTGTTCTACAAAGGCACGGTCGATGTGCAGTTCGGGGTGATTATCAACGATTTTAAGCGCCCTATCCGTCACCTGTTTGCTATGTTTTATGAGCAATTTGCGCAAAGGCTCATTGTCGGCATAATACTTATTTATAATATCTAAAGCACTCATCGTGAGTTTTTAGGTGCAAAGTTAGTGCAAGGTGAGTGAAATGCAAAATGAAAGTCCAAAGACTTTCATTTTCTTTTCCGAACCGCAGCCTAACTTGGCAAAGCAAAGCAAGCAACACATCTCATTCAATCCACCCACACTTTGTATACGGTGCACTTGCCCTTTACGTCCGTTACGCGCAATACGTACAGCCCAGTTTCTACACCACGGCATTCCAACAACTGCGCGTGTGCAGCACGCGATGTGGCCACCAATCGTCCATCAGTTGCAAACACCTGCAACTCACATAGGTCCGACGCGTCCGAACGCACCTGCACGTCATGCCCCACCACCCTCAAAGAATGAGAATGGCAAACAGTTTCACATTTTACGGCTGTCTTTGCAGCCACCAAGGCATAACGTCCCAAATCCGTTCCACACGTGTTCAGCGTCAATGTCATACCCTGATAAAGCGCGCACACATCACCCGTCAAACGATCAAGCAAAGCATAGTTCGTCAAATCAGTATGCCCCTTTGCAGCAAAGCGCAAAGTCAGCGTGTCATGCTGTGCCGCATATATGCCAAGGTCCAAAGCCCTGCCATCAAACACCGTCACATCACAAGCTTCCCCATCGTGCGACTGAGCGAACAGAGCCAGCTGCGGCTTGGCCCCGGCATCAAACAAGGTGGCCGAGCCCTTCAAGCCCTTTGTTCCCGTCACAATCCACGCCGAAGCCTCAAGCCCCGTATGCTTGCTCGTCAGAGTCAAGCACAAAGCATCTGCGGCGGCCCCCTCCTCCGGCACCTCATCGGTCAGCATGTCACCGTTCAACACCAAGTCTATCGACTGTTGAGCCTCATCAGTCTCCACAAAGAAAGCCTCTCCCGGCCCAATGCGCATGGCATCACCCACCAATTGCCCATCAGCCAACACGGCGGTATTGTTAGTATTACCATCGTAAAGCTTCACACCTTTTATGACAGAAGCATTGCCCTTGAGCAAACGAGCCACATTGATATAACTCTGAAACGGATTACCCACCAAAAAGAATGTACCCGCTTTTTCGCCCGAAAGGTGCAATGTCAACGGCACGCTTCCCTTATACACATGGCGCTGCTGCGTATTTTCTCCACCACCCACATAGCCCTTATAAGTATAATTCTCCGGTGTGGTGTTTGCATCGTCTTCATACACAAAGCGCCCTGCCCGACTTCGGTCAAAGTCCGTTTCCTGCAATGCAAGCTGTGTGCGGTCATAGTTATTGTAATAATTATAGGCTGTATGCTCCTTCGGAAAACGGAAACGGAACACCTGCGTTGCGGGCAGTGCATCGTTATCCACCCACAACGAAAAGCCTTCACCGCAACCATACAAATGCTTCAGATGGTTAAAGTGGTTGGTCCACTCCGTCTGCGTCACAGCCACAGTCGTCTGCTCGCCTGTTCCATCACCCAACAGTTTTCCAGGGGCCGTCTTGTTCCACAAGCGTTGGTATATGATAGGATTAAAGCGGTTTTGCGGTGCACTTGTCTCATCAAGCGTTGTAAAGTAATCACCAGTCTGCACGCCTTTCATGCTGGCCGGCACAAACGCATCACCCGTATAGGTATCATGCAATGTTGGTGCAAGCAAGTAATAGCGGTTGGGAGCAAGCGCCCACTCTACCCACGCCTTGGTATAGTTCAGACATTGTGGTGCGCCCACTGCCGCTTGAGGTTCAAAATGAATATTGTTGCAGCAAAACAAGTCAGCACGCATCACCTCAGACTCGGCCACACTGAGCACGGGGTAACGCACCGCCTGCGAGGGAATGACCACATCCGTACAACAATAGGGTGAGCCATTCGTCCAGTTATTCCACTCATTCCAGTCGGCCGTAGCGGCATTCTTGCGCCAAGTCGTCTGATTAGGGTGTACCGTATATGGCACACTGGTCAGCAAATTGCCACTGCCATCATATACCAGCAAATTATAGCGTCCGGACACCGACATCACATAAGTTCGCGAAAAGTCTCCAGTGGTGCTCGTCGTAAATGCGTCATTTATCCCTTGCTCCTTCATCACCACACGGTAGTCCGTTTCCGAGGTACCTGTACCACTTACAGTAATGCTGCCGCCCTTACATACATCAGTAATAGCAATGTCCTTTATTGTAGTTTTGCACGATTCCGTGTCCTTACAATCAGGAATGCCATCGTTGTCAATATCCCCACGCAGAAATATGCCGTAAAACTTTTGAACGTCTAATGCCGACACCACCCCGGCTATGGTCAGCCTCATCTCGTCATACATTTCCTTGGGCTGCATAAGCAACAAATTCTTCTCGCCATAACCTATCACATTGGCCCCGAGCACCTTCCAATCGGTAAACTTATCACCCGTAGGCTTACCCTTATAATAGGTTTCGACCGTGAGCCAAGCACCCACCGAAGCCCCAAGAGCATAGGTCTTTTGGTCCACCACAATGCCCAACTGGTGACGGAAGTCAAGTGTGTGGCCCATATTCACCGCTATTACCGAGCCACCACCCGCATCAACAGTGCTCACTATGGTCATGGCCGTGTTAAGATTGCCATCAACCAGGCAACTCAGGTTATCGTCAACCCCCGCCACCTTTACAGCCCCTGCCATTTGGCAAGCATTGGCATTGATGCTGGTGCCAGTTGTATCGCTCAACACCACTGCCCCGCAACTCAACGCATTGGCACAAGGCGAGTTGCTATCCTCCATAAAGGCATAGTAAAGTTTCAACATTGACAGTCCAAGATCGAGCACACCCGATTTCCACAACACAATCTGGTCAAACTGTATGGGCTTGGCGTCCTTGTCAATAGGTTCGACACGTATGCTGAAACGCACCTTCTGCGTTTTTGTGCTGGTGCCCACACCCGCCCCAATGGCATTGCTCTCGCTAATGACATGCCGGTACACCTCCTTGTTATCCTTATAGCAGCGTATTTGGAAGAACTCCAACACCTTAGCATCAATCACCTCATTGTCGCTCTCCACCACGAAGCCCACATTCACAGCCCCCTGTTGGTCGGCTGTGCCATCAAACATGAGTCCGTCTGTGCGCTGCACACCTGCAATAGCCAGATTATTGGCCACACCGAGGCCACCCACATAAGTGGCATAGTTGCCATAGTCCTTGTCGAGCAAGTTCTCAGCATGTTCAAGGTTAGATATCGACACCAACGAACCCGAGCCATCAGGTATCGAGTCGTTCATCAGGGTATAAGTGCCATACACAGCCTGGTCAAGGTTTACAAAGTCTGTGCCGCAATGCTCGGTCTTGTCCGGCCCAAAGTTGTCATCCACCACCAGTGTCACATCGTCGTGGCAGCCATCAGCTGCCGTGGCGCGGAAGGTGTATTCGCCTGACACATTCATTCCCGTCACATAGCCCGAGGCTGTCACCTTGGCATTAGCCCCTTCGGGCTGCAGCAACAGCGTCCAGCTTACCGACAAGGCCGGATTGCTGTGCAGTTGGAATGATGTTTGCGAGTCGCACACATTGGTGTTGGTAGTGGTACGTATGTCACAATGGTGTGCCACATCGGGGGCCTCCTTCACAAAGCCATAATACACACGCGTACCGCCCAAGTCCACTTTCAAACCGCCATAAAAGGCTATGCGCGCCCCCGAAAAGTCGCATTTGGCCAGTATTGATGCCGTGCCGTCACCCCCCGTGGCCACGCCCAAACCAAGTACGCCGGCCGAGAGGGTCTCGGTCTGCACATTCTTGCCTGCGCGGTTAAACAGTTCTATGTTAACGGCCGACCCGAGCGACAGGTCGAGCAACGCAACATTTTTATACTTAAAGCCCACCTCGCTGCCAGCCTTGAACACTTCCTGTCCGTTATCGTTCTCGCCTCCTGGGGCACATTCTATCTTTGCACCGCCCATGTAAGCCAATCCCACAAACGGGGTGAGCGACATATAGTTGTTCAGGTCATCGTCAACAAGTTTCTTCTTTTCTTCATCTGTTACCGGAAAAGGTATACCGAGCAGCACGGGGTTCTCTCCCGACACCGACTTGATGTAAGCCCCGGGGGCAGTCGTCCCCACCTTTTCGCCATAGGCTTTCACACCATTATCGGTGAGCAGTGTCTGTGTCACACGGCCCACAAAGGCATATTTAATTTTGAGTGCCATGCCCAAGTCAAGGTTCACACCGCCCGAGGGCTGCAAACACACCTCGTCAAATATTTCGCGCGCCTTGGCAGTAAGGCATATACATGTCTCGTCCGAACCGGGGATTTTGATAAGCGTCAAACTCACCCCACCAGCATTTTGGCCCTCCTGCACAGGAATGGTGCTACCCAGCACGCCATCGCGATAGAACACCAGGCTCATAGCCTTTACCACATCAAGGCTAAGCACACTGGCCCCCGATGAGGCCACCACACAAAAACCAGCTTCAGTGCCCTCGCCATAATAGTTGTTCTTATCGCGCACACTCACTATGGGGTTGACCGTCACGCCCGCTTTAAGCACCGAGGGGAAAGTGGCATAGTCCGACAAGTCCTCGTTGGTTATATTGCCCAAGCTGTCGGCCCACTCGCCCACCCCTACGGCACTTACCAGTTTGTTCACCGTGCAACCACTGCCCACCAGTGCCCGGCGGTTTTCCAGATACTTCCAGTTCGACACTGTTGGCTGATTTTCATTGGCATCGCGGTCGTACCACACGGTGCGTCTGCTGTCAAGCAGACCGTCGGCCGTAGGCGTATCGCTGGCACTTTGCGCCAGCACCGCGGTAGCAAACTGCAACAAGCAGCAGGTTAATAGCACACTTATGCGTTGTATCATAGTTCTTTATATGCTTTTAGTCTCCCAACTCGCTCTTTCCCGTAATAGTCGAGAGCTTCCCCTTAAATCTGTAAAGTTGATTGCGACGTAAATAATAGGTGTTATCGCTCACGTCGGGAGCGATAATGCCCGTTCCCTGTTCGGCAGACGACACATTGGCGGTTGTAATGGGATAGTCGATCGGTTTTTTTAGTTGTAGGTTCTTCTTACAGAACACGCGCAGTGCCAAGCGGGTTGCCGTGGGCAACACCCAAGCCCCAAGAGTTATGGTGCTGCCTTCGGCTATCACATCGTTGCCCTCAGCCATAGCTATCACGGTATAGGAGTCCTTGCCAAGCTTTTGAGTTATCGGGTTGAAAGCCTGCGCAAAGGCATCGTAGCTATTGAGTTTGACCGCGGTGTTGGTATGGTTGGCCATCAAAGCCACCCAATGCACATCGCCCTGGCTCTGCTTGTCTATGCTGAGTGTCATTTCCACACGTGCCATGCCGCGGTACAACACCCCCGTCAATGGTGAGTTCGAAATTATCTCGCCATTGCTCTGCTGCTCTCTGAAGTGCACCACACGGTTGCCCATAGCCGTATGACACTCGCCATAGAACAACTGCGGCGCATAACTCAGGTAACCACTCAAGCACTTATCATTCTTCCATAGATCAGAACCTTGCAAAAACTCCTTCCAACCAGTCACATTGGCCTTGACTATGTCGGCTTGCGCCTCAGCCAGAGTGGTACCGTTTTGCAAATTAAGCATAAACAAGTTTTGCTCACCCGTGGCAGCGGGTATCAAGTTATGCGATGGTGGGAGAGCAATGCTCGAACTGTAGGCCACAGCAATGACACGATACTGATAGCCGCGCATCTTTTTGAGTTTGCCCTTAGCCGTCAAGCGGTGGTCCGAAGGGTAGGCACGGCTACACGTCACCTTTTGGTCATTGGTAGGGTCATAAACGAACTCACTGTCGCTAATGGTTGCAGCCTCGTCAACGGCCTCGCTGCTTGCTTCGTCGTCACCTGTCACCTTGCGTCTGAAGGTAACGATACGCACATGGTCGGTTTGCACTGCAGCGGCCTCGCCGTCCACCTTCGGATCGTAAGGGTCGGTAGCCGCACCCGGTGGTGCCGAGCGGGTGGTGTTTGCGGGTAAAGCATAAGTGCCGCCAAAGGTGATACTTACAGGCACAACAACGCTTTCACTGTCCACCTCACCTACTGTCGGTTGAGGCGGCACCGTGGCGATGTCATCACTGCAGGCTGCAAGCACAGCTACCAATGCCCCGCATAACAACCGGGCGCATCGATACTTCTTTTTACTGAATATCAAAGTCATGATCTTTCTCAAAATTCGGCTCTACCTGTATGGTTATGTCAGCGGTTGCCTCACCCAAGCTGAGCGGCTCATTTTGTTGCAAATTGAGTGTACCGATGGTATAGAAGCAATTTGCCCGGAGCGGAAAGTTGTAGCTGCGAGTCTTGCCATCGTCCACCGCCACACGGTAGGTTTTATACAGCACACCGCCCTTGTAAAGTTTCAAATTAAGCGTGCCTGTACCTTGGTCGGCCGAGGCCTCTACCGGCAACACATAAGCGCCATCAAGCACTGTTCCGACACGTTTTTTCAACGTGGTGCCCGTCACGGCCACTCCCGCCAGCGTGCCTTCATTCACCGGCAGGTCAAGCAGTGTGGTGCTGCCATCGGCTGTGGCTGTGCCATGGTCCAGGTAGGTGCCATCTGCGGCATCGGGCTTTGCCACAAGGGGCACTTCGCTATGTTGATCTTTATACAGCACCAACTTGATGTCGGTCACCCCCTCGGGTATGTCGTTAAGATAAGCCTGCACCCCGGCCACACGCCGGTACAGGTCAATGGTCACCAGGTTGTTGCCACGTTGGGGCACGCATTCAGCCGTGCCGGCAAAGAGTTCAGCATGGTTCATATCGTGCGCAGTCTTGCCAGTGGCCAAACGGGCCACGGCTTGTCCGAGCGTGGTGCCATTGGTTATGGCTGCTGGCAGATTGTAAGTAGGGCCTGCACCCTCAGCGGTGGCGCCGGGCTTATTGTCAAGGCCAACAGCCAGCAGGGTGTATGTAGTACTTCCGTCGTAAACGAAAATGTTAGGGTCTATTTTGTAAAATTGCGACGCCGTCTGGCCAGTTGATTGTTGCCAGTCTACATCGAGGCTTTTAATGCACTCGGCATCGCTGCCTGTGCCTTTGAATATGTACAGTTGCACATACTCCACATGCTGCACATTGTCTGAGCTTTGCAGCGTAGTGCGTTGCACACGAGCCGATGTTTGCAAACATACGCTCACATGGTCTTGCGTGGCACCCTCATCTGCCAACACGGTGTCGGCTGTGCACGAAGGCAGCAACCCACACAATAATGCCACCACGATTGAGGCACATATTTTGATAGAATAATTCATTGCGCATAATACATTGATGTATGGTAAAACGCCCAAGCGCATATTTATGACATCTACGACAATGCTTTTACCATACAAAAATTATTCTGAAGAAAAAAGGTTCAAGAACCTGCACACACAGCACAACGCCCTTGAACCTTTTGTATGTAATTTTAGGGTTTAAGCCAATAAGACTATTCGTCAATGCTCATGTGATGCAGAGCTTCCCAGTTGTCGTTCACGCGGATTACAACGTTCTGTATCTTGCTCAAGTCAGTGGGTTTATCGCCAGGAACGGGAGTTTCGGGATCGGGGTTGGTGGTACCCTGCTTGTGAATACCTATTGAGTAGATGTGGTTGCGGAACAAGCTGAACACATCGGCAGTCTCGGCAAAGCCCATGGCTGTGCTTCGGTCCGACAAATTGGCTGATGCCGTCTCGCCCGTCTTACCTATCTGATCATTCGATGTGTCCAACTTCACAGGCCAAGCATAGAGCACATTGCCTGTTGCATCAAGCAATTGCAGTTCAAGGGTTGACTTGCCCTGCGTTGCACTGAACGGTACGATAAAATTACTGGCAAACACTGAGCCTTTCAAGTAGCTGCCGCTGTAGTGCTTTGTCCAGTTGGTGTCTTTCTTGTCGTACACACCATCATTGTTCTTATCGCCACCGGGGAACCAGTCGGTTATTTGGGCACTGAACAATACATTTGCTTCATCGCCATTAAGGAATTTGGCTGTTTTGGTGGCAGGCACCGAACCATTAACCATATACATCACATTGGCATCAGTCGTAAATAAGCTGTTGAATGAGCCGAATGTGAGCACCGTGTTCTTGCTGCGCGATACCATGCGTATGCTGGCCACATCGGTTTCACCTATCTTGGCAGGAATTGAAGTAAAGTAGCCATAAGCGCCGGCCACCTGGCGGTGCAGGGTCACATCTACGCTCTTTATAGCCTTGCTGCCATCAGTTTCATCAATCTTTCCGTCTTTCACGGTAAACTTTTGCTCGCCGGCAAACACCTCCTTGGCTTCGGCACCTGTCGGTGTGGTGGCTGTTATATTCTTGTCTAAAACTTCGCCCTTGGCTGGCCATTTCAAATTGTAGTTGCCTTCATTGTAGCCTACTGCCGTCACAACATAACTGCCAGCGCCCAACTTGTCGGCCTTGGGTATGGTAAAGGTGAGTTTCTTGCCATGGCCATTGGTATCATAGTCAGTGGCTGTGTCGTTCCAGTTGTCGAGTGTGTGGATGTATACCACTTTGTTCTTGTCCGCACCATCGTCCTGCGAACGTACTACGAGTGTTACCTTCTCAATGCTTTGGCCGGCAGCTTCGCTCTCGAGCGTGCGGTCGGCTGCGGCACGTGTGGCACGATCGCCACTGCTTGCCAATGTAATGGTAAATTGCTGTTCAGCTCCATTGTTGTCTGCCACGACGCCTTCATCGTTGCTGCAAGCTGCAAGCGACATGAGGCCTGCAAGCATTGCACCTGAAATGAAATACTTCTTCATTGTTTTAATGTTTTAGTTAAGCTGGTGTTTTTGAGCACCAGTTTATGTGTTATCCTTATGCTTTGGCGGAATTAGCAAACAATCTGACAAGTTTACGTGGTGACTGGATCGTTTGCCAGGTTTTTTTGAACGTTTTTGTCAGTCTGACCTTACCATAATAAAAAGTGTATGTGGCATGCCATGCTTGCTTGCCAACTTGTCGGCCCGGCATTTCCGCCTGCGTGTTATTCTATCGAGTTATTCTATGTCCAAAGTGTGTGCTGCCTCCCATTCGTCGTTGATGCGCACATATATGTCGTACCCTTTCTTTTCGGTGTCATACACATAGCGCAGACCTGTTATGGTGTTGCGGTAAAGGGTGGTCACCACATCAGTGGGGGCGAGTTGCGGCACGAGGCGGCCATTCTCGTCGTATATGTCAATGCTCACACGGGTGGCATTGCGTGCCACCGAAGGAGGCAAAATGGTGTGTGTGTCACCCTCAGTGCCGGCAAACCGCGAACTGTTGCGCATCACACACTCTCCGTTGTAGCCAAACTTGTCGTCCACTCCGGCAAACAGCCCCGTTTCTGTTATTGACAAGGCAGCAGCATGATACTGCGGCGGCAGGTTCTCTACCTCAATGTGAAGTTTGCTCTTGACGCGTTTCAGCAGCAAGGTGTGGTCATAATGCCAAGCATCGTACTGCACGGTGTCGCACACGAGGTAGGGGTCGCCAGCCTCATCGAGCGGCAAAATCGCGGGCAATTCAGTCTCATTTTCAAGTCCGCCCCACACAGTCACGGCATATTTGCCAAAAGGCAAGTCGGCCGGCAGGTTGATGGTGGCTTGGCATGCGGTGTCTGAAGCTGGCAAAACGTGCTGCTCGGCCACCACACGCCCCGTTTGCACATCAACTATGTGCCATGCCACCGATTTGACATAGGTGGACAAGGGGGCTTGTTCGGGCTTTATCGGTTCGTCGGCAAAGCTGCCCGCATTGCTGTAATTGTAGTCGGCCACACCCACATGCAAGGACAAGGGCGGACAAGGTGGCAATTCGTCACGAATGCAGCTAACCAACAGCACCGGCAGCCACATGAGTACGAACATTTGTTTGATTACTTTTGTCATTGTATAGACTGTATTTACCCGTTGTCGGGAGTCTTGCTTGTCCCGTTTATCTTGTCTGCTTTATTAACTAATTCGGTCTACACACCGTTTTTTAGGCACAACTACTTATTCCATGCTGTCGATAGCCTGGCGGGCTTGTCTCAGGCATGAGTCCTCACCTGCACCAAGCACCTGACGGGCTTCGGCATAACGGCCTTGTGCTGCCATGGCATAGGCCAGGGTGCAACGCAACGTGTCGGTACGGCGGTCGGGGGCAATGGCCGAGGCTGTCTGTACGGCCTCGGCAGCATGGCCGGCACGCAGCAGGAGCACAGCCAAGTTGTTGGCAGCCACTACCGACTGGGGGTAATGGCGCAAGGTTGTGCGGTACACCTCCATGCGCGCCGTGTCGGTGGACTGGAGGTCGGCCACGTGCAGCAACTCGTCTTCGTTAAAAGCATCGGGACGCGTAGCGTAGAGGCGTAGCATTTCGGCGTCGGTCGTAAAATTGCGCAAAGTGTAAACATAGGTGTAGGTTACACGGCGGTCCTTTGCCAAATAGTGGTCGCGTATGTCGGGCCAGCAGGCCAAGCGGCGTATGTACCGCTCCTGCACATCGTCATTGCCACCCGGATGTTGCTTTAATATGTTGCTGACGAGCACTGAGTCCTTACAACCTGCAGCGGTCATGGCTGCCAACACGGGTTGCCAGCCTTCGGGGCGGGCACTCACCTTAATTTGCGCGACATAACGCGGCGGCAAATGCAACTGCTCAAGCAACCAACGGCGGGCCGAGGCGGCACGATTGGTGGCTAACATCAAATTGTGACGGTAGCTACCCTCGGCCGAAGCCGCACCGCTTATGGTCAGGCTGGTGAGTGTGGCAAGTGAGTCGGTGAGCACCGGGCGCAGACGCTTTGTCATGGAATCGAGTTCGACGCGGTTGCGCCCCATGTCGGCACGTATGTCCCACTTGTCTACTACAAAGAGCAAGCGCGCCTCGCCCTGGCCCGTCACCACCTTGGGACGTACCACAAATGTGTGTGGTGCAAACTGTGCCAGTTGCTGCGGCAAGTCGGCCACTGCATTGACTGCACGCCCCATAGCCAATGTGTCGATGGCTGTGCAGCGGCCACAACCATCGGTGGTGAGCATTGCACGCAAGCGGACCTGACGCAGGGGAAGGGGCATGTGCAATGTGTCGGCATAGGGCAGAAGGGCCACATGCTGCTTGTCATAATGCAAGGCCATGGGGCTGTAAGGGTCAGCGTAACCCTCGAGCACCTGCCGGCGATGCAACTTGCGACTGAACTGGCTGCGGTCGGCTACCAAGGGGGTAAGTTCGGCCACCACACTGTCGGCACCAATCACCATCTGCGGCACGACTATCAAACGCTGGCGGCGCGTCAGTGCCTTACGCGGCACAACAAAGGTGGTGTGCACCACGGCGCGACCGGCTGCATTGGTGTGCCACAGCGGCAACATGTCTGCTTCAAGATGCACACGATTTTGCTCGAAATTATGGTGTGCGCACCCTGCCGTCAGCGATAAAGCCAACAGTAACGACAATGTATGTAAAATACGCATGATTAAAAAAAACGATATTTTGCTGCTGCCTGCCACAGCGTACGAATGGACAGGTAACACCCATGTGTTGAACTACTTGCACGAGGCTTGAAAGAGCCTTTTGTGCTTAAAACACGTAAGCCACACTCAAGTTGGCCACGGTTGGCCCCCAATAGTTGTGGCGACGCGATATACTGCACTTTTCGCAGTAGATGCGTTCACCCTCCTTGTACCACAGACGGGCATAGCCTATGCCTATCTCGGCCTCAACATTCCAGTGTGGAGAAAGTAGCCAAGCATAGCCATAACTGATGCCACCTCCGGCCAAGTAGCCGTCGTAGAGTTTTTGTTTGAAACCGCCGTAATACTGAGCAGCGTGGGCGTGCACACCCACAAAATGGCCCTCGAAACGCTGGCAGAACCAGTAGCGCAAGGCGGGCTGTGCAGCCCATAGGTGCATTTTGCGCCCACGGCTGAAGTTCCACGGATTGTAGGCTGCCGCAACGTTTAACGTGGTTCGTGGCGAAAGCCCTAACTCTACACCGACATTGGGAGTGGTTGCGCCCCAACAGAGTGCGTTTGTCTTGAGTCCTGCCCTCTGCGCTCGGCATGGCAGGATTTGAAGTAAAATGAACAGGCTTAATAGAGCTAACAAGCGCTTATTGGCAATAATAAGTATGAACAATCCCTTCAAGGAATATGCTGTTTCATTTGTCATCAATGAAGATCATTTCGTAGCGAACGACAATGCAAGCAAATGCGATGGCGGTCAAAACACGTTGACCATTTTGTAAGATATGCTTTCGCTGCCGCTATAAAGAAAAAGAACTGAGCCTAAAAATTCGTCCGCTTAACAAACCAATAAGTTGTGCCTTAATCAATACGCCGCAAAGGTACAACAATAAACGAAAAATACCCCCCCCGCCAACTTAATTTTTGCTAAAATACACTGGAATGCTATGAATTTCGTCTTTTGTACTGCACAAACAAGGGTTTTAGTAGGTGTTCAGTATTATTTTACACTAAAAGTGCATCAGCCCATCAATCAGCAAAAGCAAGCCTTGGTGCCGCACAGGAAGGATACTAAGCTTGCTTGTAAAATGGTCTATGCACAAGAAAAGCCACTTTTTTGTGCATATAAAAACGACTATGCACAAGAAAACACGATTTCTTGTGCATAGTTTGGAGGTATGCTTGTGATAAGCCTATTTTTTGTGCATTTCAGCACATTCGCGGCCGCAACGAGCAAACTAATTCATCACCACCAGCATGCCGCTGCCCTGCGAACTGTAAAGCGCCGTGCGGTAGCGCAGCAAGCGGTTGCCATCACTGCTCAAACCGCTGTTAGAGAGGTCGAAGGTGTGCTTGCATTTCGTACAGGTGAGCTGTTCGGACGCACTCAGGGTGAGTTTGCGCGTGATAAGGTGTTGACTGTAACACACGGGACAAGCCAGGTCGTAGGCTATTACGGGGTACTGCATGTTCATGTCGGGCAGCGACGACTTGCCCACCACAAAACCCGCCACGCACTGCGGCTGACCATAGTTCTTGATTTCAGACGTGTAAGGATATGAACCCGACTGCGTGAATGTTTTGAAAACGAAACCACTCGTGCCCAACTCTATGCAACACCATTGGCCACTGTTGTTCAACGCGGTGAACAAGGGCGCCACATCGTTGGCATACGGAAACTTTAAGAAGGCGCGCTCATGGGCATAGGCATCGTCGGCCTCGTTGCTGCACGACGTGCAAACAAGCAGCACCGACAGAAGGGACATCAATATTTTACGCATGGCTTTAATTATAAATATGTACGTATGGAACTTGAACGGTAACACGCGTGTGCACACAACACGTACTACACTGCATGAATGGCCACTACAATTATTTTTTGTGCAATTTGTTTGCACTCTGCACTTTTGCGTGTAACGCTTTGATAATCAACACAGCAAAGCGTGTACACAACCTCCATTTTTATCTACACTACCATCTACACTACAGCAAGCAGCGGTGCGTTTGCGAGGGCAACGGGAGGGCGGAAAAACAGCAACGGGAGGACGAAAAAACAGTCGGAGCGACGTATTTTCCTACCTCCCCTTACAGCAAATCTGCCATACTTGCACACAAGCGGCACAATCCCGTGCACTTGTGGCGAACCGCACTTGCACACAACTTGCAGTGCAGACAAAGTGCAGACAAAGTGCAGATGTGTCTGCACGGCTTAAATGCTTGATTACAAACGACTTGGGGCCAATTAGTGCAGAGTGCAGACATTTTTCAAAATAATACATTTAAGCAGTGTATGCACGCATCTGCACATCTGCGAGCACGGCGTCACTCCTTAATTCGTATCACCAAATTAGAGATGATAGCCGCCAGGCCGCCCGTGGTAATACCCGATGAGAAAATGCTCTGCACCGTGCTGGGCAACTGGCTGAGAATTTCGGGTACAAGCTCAACACTCAAACCCAGCGAGAAGCTGATGGCCATGACCAAGGTAGCCTTGCGGTTGATTGTTTGCGAGGCAATGATGCGTATGCCGGCCGCAGCCACTGTGCCAAACATGAGCAAGGTGGCGCCACCCAACACGGGCGAAGGCATGAGCGAGAACACGATGCCCACAGCGGGGAACACGCCCAGCAGCACCAACATGCCGGCTATGAAGTAGCCTACATAGCGACTGGCCACACCCGTGAGCTGTATCATGCCATTGTTCTGGGCAAAGATACTGTTGGGGAATGAGCAGAAGGCCAAGCCGGCTAACATAGAGTTGAAGCCATCGGCCAAGATGCCGCCCTGGGCACGGCGCATGAAGGTTTCGCCCTCGACTGGCTCGCCCGATATGAGCGAATTGGCTGTAATGTCGCCATAAGCCTCGATGGAGGTGATGAGATATACCAAGCCCAAACCTATGATGGACGAGATGTCGAAACTAAAACCATACTTGAAGGGGTTGGGGTAGTTGAAGCCGCCATAGCTCTGCACTGATCCAAAGTCGACCATGCCGAGACTCCACGACACGGCATAACCCACAACGAGACCGATGACGATGGAACCCATGCGCAAGTAGCGGTTGCTGCTGCGATTGAAAAAGACAATGAGCACAAGCACAAGGGCTGCAATGCCCACATTTTCAACTGAACCAAAGGTGCCGGCAGTCTTGGCAGCCTCGCCACCACCACAGGCGCTGATGCCCACCTTGATGAGCGACATGCCTATGAGTGTGACCACTATGCCGCTGACCAAGGGGGTGATGACGCGGCGGGCATACTTGAGTATGCGGCTCACAAACATCTCGACCACCGAACCGGCCACTGTGGCACCAAACACGGCGGGAAGTCCGCCAGCCAAGCCTGCGGCTATGATGGGGCCAATGAATGAGAAGCTGGTGCCTTGTATGCAAAGCAGACCGCAACCTACGGGGCCTATGCGGCGGCACTGAATGAAGGTGGCCACACCCGACACCATGAGCGACATGGACACGAGGAAACTGGTGGTGTCGGTGTCGAGCTTGAGCGCGCTGGCTATAATGAGCGGCGGGGTGATAATGGCCACAAATATGGCCAACAGGTGTTGGGCGGCGGCAAAGAGTGTCTCGCGCAAGGGCGGACGGTCGTTGAGTCCGTATATCAAACCGCTCTTGGCCACTTCGGTCTGCTGGGTTGTTGTGTTATCTGTCGTAGCCATCGTCCTTTATTTTAATTTCGCAGTTGTCAAGACTTTCAATAATGGCGAGCGACTCTACATGAATGCCCATTTGGCGCAGTTCGTCGCCACCGTGCTGGAAGGCTTTTTCTATCAAGAAGCCCATGCCCACGAGTTCGGCACCGGCCTGATCGACCAATTCGAGTATGCCCTTGGCGGCATTGCCATTGGCCAGGAAGTCGTCGATGAAGAGTACCTTGTCGCCCTTGCACAGGTAGTCGCTGCTCACGCACACATCGTAAGAGCGCTGCTTGGTGAACGAGAATACCTTGGTGGCAAGCATATGCTCCATGGTGCTGGGAGTCTTTTTCTTGGCAAACACTACGGGCAGCTCGAGCAGATAGCCGACCATGATGGCGGGGGCTATACCGCTGGCCTCGACGGTGATAATTTTGTTGATGTCGGTGCTGGCAAAACGGCGTACAAACTCTACAGCCATTGATTTCATCAAGATGGGGTCCATCTGATGGTTGATAAAGTTATCGACTTTCAAAATGCCTCCTTCAAAGCATTTGCCGTCGCGCAGAATACGTTCTTTAAGGGCTTTCATGACTTACTTATTGAAGTTTCGGATTTAACAAGGGCGGGCTGAAAGCCCAATGGAGCACATAGC
>ERZ791794.755-NODE-755-length-20443-cov-3.316951_pt1 | contig 20443 bp, 15 predicted proteins | sample MGYA00510312_ERZ791794 | MGnify/ENA primary metagenome ERZ791794 (study PRJEB30046, sample SAMN00791977) | human gut metagenome | study: EMG produced TPA metagenomics assembly of the A metagenome-wide association study of gut microbiota in type 2... | reverse complement strand
TGAAACCCGCATAAACACTGGCTTTTTTAAGCAACTCGATTTATTCAAACTCAATAGTTCCCGGTGGCTTACTGGTCAAATCATAGAATACTCTATTGACTCCCTTTACCTCATTTATAATTCTGCTCATCACTGTCTGAAGTACCTCAAACGGTATCTCGGCTGCTTCGGCTGTCATGAAGTCCACGGTGCGGACTGCACGGACTGCAACGGCATAATCATATGTTCTCTCATCACCCATGACACCTACTGAACGCATGTTGGTAAGGGCTGCAAAGTACTGGTTTGGCATCCATGATGGTTCATCGCCGTGGGCCTCTTTGTACTCTTTTGCTGCCTTTTCCACTTCGCTTCTGTAAATCCAGTCTGCATCCTGGACAATGCGTACCTTTTCGGCTGTGACTTCGCCGATGATACGGATTCCAAGGCCTGGGCCTGGGAATGGCTGACGGAATACGAGATAGTCAGGTAATCCAAGCTCCAGTCCGACCTTGCGGACCTCGTCCTTGAAGAGGTTTCTGAGTGGCTCCACGATGTCCTTGAAATCGACATGCTCCGGGAGACCTCCTACGTTGTGGTGTGATTTGATGACTGCAGATTCTCCGCCGAGTCCACTCTCCACTACGTCCGGATAGATGGTTCCCTGTGCAAGGAAGTCAACCTTTCCGATTTTCTTAGCTTCTTCCTCGAATACACGGATGAATTCCTCACCGATTATTTTACGCTTGCGCTCAGGCTCTGTGACGCCTGCAAGCTTGCTATAGTAGCGCTCCTGTGCGTTGACGCGGACAAAGTTGATATCGAATGAACCTCCTTTGCCAAATACGCCCTCTACCTCATCTCCCTCATTCTTGCGGAGAAGTCCGTGGTCTACGAATACGCATGTGAGCTGTTTGCCGATTGCCTTGGCAAGGAGTGCTGCAAGCACTGATGAGTCTACTCCACCCGAAAGTGCAAGGAGCACTTTGCCGTCACCGACCTGCTCTCTGATTTCTTCGATTGTGTTTTTGACGAATGAATCCATCTTCCATGTGCCTGCACATCCACATACGCCACGGACGAAATTGTAAATCATCTGTGTTCCGTTCTTGGTGTGAAGTACCTCCGGATGGAACTGTACTGCATATAATTTCTTCTCAACATCCTGTGTTGCGGCTATTGGACAGTCTGCAGTGTGCGCAACTACCTCAAAGCCCGGTGCAGCCTCTGCAATTCTGTCGAAATGACTCATCCAGCATACTGATTCTGATGGCAGATCCTTGAACATCACGCCGTTTGCAGAATATGTGATTTCTGTCTTTCCATACTCTCCAACCTCCGGTGTGATTACCTTTCCGCCTAATTTATGCATCATAAGCTGTGCACCGTAGCAGATGCCAAGCACCGGTATTCCCAGCTCAAACAGCTCTTTCTGGTATGATGGAGAATCCTCTTCATAACAGCTGTTTGGACCTCCTGTAAGGATGATGCCCTTTGGATTCATTTCTTTGATTTTCTCAATGTCTATTTTGTATGAGTAAATCTCACAGTACACGTTGCACTCGCGGACACGGCGCGCAACAAGCTGATTGTACTGACCACCAAAGTCTATGACTATGACCTTTTCCTGATCCATGTTTTCCTCCTAATTGTTTATTCGCCATGCTGCCATCTCATTGATTACGTAAAAGCAACATGTTTTCTTATGTCATTATAGATTACAGAGTGCTTATCTGCAAGCGATTTTGTTAAATTTCTGTTTTGATTTTATGTGCAATTACGTTATAATGAGTTATAAACACTTTTATAGGCTGGGAGGTTTCATCATGAGTTTTAAAATAATCACTATAAGCCGAGAGTTTGGCAGTGGCGGTCGCTTTATCGGCGAGCAGATTGCTCAAAAATGCGGCATTGAGTTTTACGATAAAAAAATAATTGAGCATGTGGCAAAGGAGCTCGGTATCTCTGAGCAGATTGTCGCAAACCAGGGCGAATATGCACCTGCCGGAAGTATATTTTCATATGCATTTGTGGGGCGCGACATCACAGGAGTTTCTCTTTCCGACCAGATTTTCAATATCCAGCAGAAGCTCATCAAGGATATTGCGCAAAAAGAGCCATGCGTTATTGTTGGACGTTGCGCAGACTACATTCTTTCTGACAGGAATGATGTGCTGAATGTTTTTATAGAGGCAAACACCCCTGAGAAAGCTGCAAGAATAAAAAAGCTCTACCAAAAAAGCGATGACGAGGTCAAAAAGCTGCTAAAGGATGTCGATAAGAAGCGCTCTGTAAATTACCGCTACTTCACCGATAAAGAGTGGGGCAACCGGAAAAATTATGACCTGGTGCTAAACAGCTCTGTGCTTGGATATGACAAATGCATTGAGCTCATAACTGCTGCATACGCTTAATATATTTAATGAGCTTAATATGATCAGGTAGCGCAACTTTTGCACCAATGCAATACGGAAAATTGATATTATTATTACTATTAAGAAACCGTTTTCTTATTTTATTACGAAAAACGTAAATAGAATTACAACCTGTGTGTAATATTAAAAATACTCCCGCATAAACTGTAACAACAGAATATGCAGGAGTATTTTTTGAAATCATATATTGAGACAAGGGCGGTGGAAATCGCCAACTACATAGTTGAAAACAATGCCACGGTGCGTCAGGCTGCAAAGCAGTTTGGCATCAGCAAATCCACTGTGCACAAGGATATCACAGATGCTGACAGGCTGCTTCGCATTGACCCGGAGCTTGCCGCAAAAGCGCGTCACATTCTCGATATCAACAAGTCCGAGCGCCATATCCGCGGCGGACTTGCCACCAGAGAGAAGTATCTGCATCTGCCTCATGTGCATGCCGGCTGAGTGCATGGATGCTTCTATCCCTGCATTGCCATGTGCACAGCTTTTCGCGCATCTGAGGCTTTTCGCCAATTCAAGACCTGTGTCACATAATTCAGCAGCTCGTCATACAGCCGATTACCTCCGGATACTTTCATGTTCCGGATGTTTACTGTGTCATATGACTTGTGAGCACACCGTACAGCCACTTGCCCTCATCGCTTAGATCCTCATAGGTAAAGCCGCTTGTCTTATCGCAGGCAGGTGTTAGAAGCGCTGATTTTTCGTCCTTATTGGACAGATTCCAGCACACATAGCTGATGCCGTAGCTGTCAAGCAGGCTGATCCAGCTGTTTGCAGAATCTATGTCCACCTGACCGTTTCCGTCGGCGCTGCAGATGCCGAACTCTGATACAAATATCGGCAGTCCGGCGTCTGCCGCCGATTTTAGCTTGTTTTGCAAGTCCTCCTTGTGGGTTGCGGCATAGAAATGCAGTGTATACATGATATTATCATAGCCTGTGACAGGGTCCTTGACTGCCTCATCCACATCCTGGCTCCAGTTAGGTGTGCCTATCAGTATGACTGCATCCTTGTCGTAGCTTCTGATTGACGGAATGACCTCGCTGGCATAAAACTTCACATCTCCCCAGGTCGCACCGTTGCACGGCTCATTACAAATCTCGTAAATCACGTTATTGTATGAGGCATACTGCTGTGCCATTTTGGCAAAAAAAGTCTTTGCCACATCACTGTAGCGGTTTGGATTGCCATCTTTTAGCACATGCCAGTCGATGATGGCATACATGTCGTTGTTTAACGCGTACTGCACTCCATTTTGCACAAGTGCCTCAAGCTGCTGCCTGTCACCGTCTGTGCAGTAGCCACCGCTTTCGTAGGTATACATGGAGAGCCTCACCACGTTTGCTCCAAAGCTTTTCAGCGTGGCAAAGCAATCATTGGTCACATACTGTGGATACCACGCAAGACCGTGTGTGCTGACTCCGCGAAGCTGCACCTCGTTGTTATTTTGATCAACGAGCTTGCTGCCCTCCACATGCAGCTTACCGTTTACTGACGGACAAGCAAGAACTGAGCTCTCCTGTCCGTTTTCTGTGGTGAGCTGCTCTGTGTCAGCCACATTCTGATTTTCTGTACTGTTTTCTGTACTGCTTTGCGTACTGTCCTCAGTATTATTTTCTGCAGAATTCACCGACTCAGTGGCTTTCTCATCTGTCTGTGATTCTGTCTCTTTGTTGCCCTTGTTACCACATCCTGTAAAAATCCCAAGCACCAGCACTGCAGCCAATACCAATGCTATATATTTCTTCATATTGTTATACTGTCTGACTGATTACTGAATTGATGTAACCTTGTATTCCTCAGCCTCTACAGTCTCCTTTAATTTCTCATCGGAAATGTCAGAGCTTAATGTCACTACTGCAGTTCCGCTCTCATGGCTTACTGCTGCCTCACTAACTGCATCAAGCGCCTCGAGTGCCTTCTTTACTCTTGCCTCGCAGTGGCCGCACATCATTCCTTCGATATTCATTGTCTTTGTCATTGATTTTTCCTCACTTTCATTTGGTTTATTTGTTTTGTTTTTTCTATCTGGTGTTGCTTTTCTGTCATGCTTAGGATCATACACCCTGCACAGATTCAGCCGCAGGGCATTGGTAACAACGCAGAAGCTCGACAGGCTCATCGCCGCCGCTCCAAACATCGGATTGAGCTTCCATCCTAATAAAGGATACCACAAACCGGCCGCAAGTGGAATACCTATTACATTATAGAAAAATGCCCAGAACAGATTTTCGTGTATATTTGTCAATGTAGCACGGCTTAACCGCACTGCTGCCGGTACATCTATCAGGCGGCTCTTCATCAGGACAACATCCGCTGCATCTATTGCCACATCACTTCCAGCGCCGATTGCAATTCCCATATCCGCACGTGTAAGCGCCGGTGCATCATTTATTCCGTCACCAACCATGGCTACCCTGCCCTGTTTTTTTAGCTTCCTTATGACAGCCTCCTTGCCATCCGGAAGCACACCTGCGATGACTTCGTCCACTCCCGCCTGCTTTCCAATGGCATTGGCAGTCTGCTCATTGTCACCGGTGAGCATAACAACTCTGATACCCATTTTTTTAAGCTGTCTGACAGCTTCCGGACTGTCCTCCTTTATTGTATCTGCAACGGCTATGATACCGCAAAGCCTGTCATCTGCGGCAAAGAACAGAGGAGTTTTTCCTTCCTTTGAAAATTCGACAGCTTTCGCGCGCATATCATCTGACACTTTTACAAATTTGCTGACAAAAGCAAGATTTCCTGCTTTTATCATTTTGCCTGCAAGTATTGCAGTCAGACCATTTCCTACAACAGCGCTAAAATCTGTCACCTCTGCGACAGCAATTTCATCCGTTTTTGCTCGCTCCATAATGGCTTTTGCAAGCGGATGCTCGCTCTTTGCCTCGACTGATGCGGCTATTGCAAGAAGCTTTCCGGCATTATTGCCGGTTCCCTCAAAAAATGTCTCATCTGGCACGATATCCGTCACCTTCGGCTCACCGCTTGTGATGGTGCCTGTCTTATCAAGCGCCACAATCTGTGTGCGGCCTGTTGCCTCAAGGCTTGCCGCTGTCTTGAAGAGTATACCGCTCTTTGCGCCCTTGCCGTTTCCTACCATTATCGCAACAGGAGTTGCCAGTCCAAGTGCACACGGACAGCTTATCACGAGCACCGAAATGCCTCTGGCAAGCGCAAAGCCCACGGTCTCACCGGCTATAAGCCATGCTATTATTGTAATGATTGCAATTGTAATAACTGCCGGCACAAATACTCCCGATACCCTGTCAGCGATTTTTGCAATAGGTGCCTTTGTCGCTGCGGCATCAGAAACCATCTGTATAATCTGTGAGAGTGTGGTGTCTTCGCCCACTCTCGTTGCGCGGCATTTTATAAAGCCTGACTGGTTCACTGTGGCAGCGCTTACTGCATCTTTCGGCTGCTTATCCACAGGGATGCTCTCTCCTGTGAGTGCCGATTCGTTGACAGCGGTTGTTCCATCTATTATTTCACCATCCACAGGGATATTTTCCCCGGGTCTGACCACGAAAATATCGCCCTTTTTCACTGCATCCACAGAAATTTCCTGCTCCACGCCATCCCTTACAACGGTTGCTGTCTTTGGGGCAAGCTGCATCAGGCTCTTTAAAGCGTCTGTTGTTTTGCCCTTTGAGTGCGCTTCAAGCATTTTTCCGACAGTAATCAGTGCCAGGATCATGGCAGCCGACTCAAAGTAAAACTCATGCATATATGACATGACCGCATCCATATCGCCCTTCACCTGCGCAGCTGTCATGGCAAAAAGTGCATACACGCTGTATCCAAACGATGCCGCAGAACCAAGCGCAACAAGCGTATCCATGTTTGGAGCGCCGTGAATCAAGCCCTTAAAGCCGCTGATAAAAAACTTCTGGTTTATGACCATTACCGCCACTGTAAGCAGAAGCTGCAAAAGCCCCATAGCCACATGGTTTCCATTGAAAAACTCAGGCAACGGCCAGCCCCACATCATATGTCCCATGGAAAAATACATGAGAACAACTAAGAATATGAGCGATGATATAAGCCTGTTGCGCAGTTTCGGTGTCTCCCTGTCTACAAGCGCATCCTGCGCTGCCTTTAGCTGCTCTAAGCTGTTATTCGCTTTGTCATTTTCTGATTCTGTTGCTGTGACTTTTGGACTCGCTCCATAGCCCGCCTGCTCTACCGCCTCCACTATCTGCGCATCTGTCGCGCTTCCCTCGACTCCCATCGAGTTGGTCAAAAGGCTGACAGAGCAGCTCGTCACACCATCAACCTTAGAGACCGCCTTTTCCACTCTGGCAGAGCATGCCGCACAGCTCATTCCTGTAACTGTATATTGCTTCATACTGTCTGTATTTCCTTCTTTCTACTATTCGAATCTAACTATTCAGAAGCCTTTTCTAAAATCTCTCAATTCCTGTCACCTTGAAATCCAGTCTTTCGATGGCAAATGTGATTTCCTCATCGCTCAGCTCTCTGGCTGCCTCAACATGTGCCACGCCATGCTTTAAATCCACAGCCGCCGATACTCCGCTCATCTTCTGCAGCGAGCGTGTGACTGAGTTTTTACAGTTCATGCAGTGCATTCCGTCTATGTGCACATCTGCTCTCGTGACTATCTCTCCTGTAAGCTGTACTGTGGCTTCCTCGTCCTCCTTCATGGCTCCACCGCCACAGCAGGCGCCCTCGCCCTTTGAATGCTTTATTGTCTCCTTTAAGCCCACAATTACCAGAGCGGCAATTATTGCTATTATTAATATTGTGATTATTGTACTCATTTTTATACCCGCCTTCTTATAATACTACTTCATAAGCTTCTGTAGTGTGTTCAAAAGCTCATCTATTGTCTCATCCTTGCCGGCTCTTATGTCATCTGCCACACACGTCTTTATATGATTGGCCAAAAGGACTTTATTAAAGCTGTTGAGCGCAGCATTTGCGGCCGCCACCTGTGTGATGATGTCAGGGCAGTAGCAATCCTCATCCAGCATACGCTTGATTCCACGGATCTGTCCCTCTATACGGCTAAGTCTGTTGATGAGATCCTTATATTCCTTCTCTGACCGCTCTTTTTTGCGGTTGCAGCAACAGCATTTGGTTTCTTTTTCTGCCATGGGTGCCTCCCTTCTTTCTTCATTCGTAACTGTTCAGTACCTTCACAGTTGCATTTGTTGCACATGTCTAACCATACCCCTTATGGGTATCTGTCTTCAAGAGTATTATATACCCCGGTAGGGTATATTGCAAGGGCAGATTTCCTTATTGAGAAATTTTCATGTTATACCATACTTTTATAATAAAAGCATGCAGTAGCTGCAGCTGCTAATAAATAGCTCTGCCTCATATGAATATATACAACGAAAAAGCCGGTACATCATGTTTCCATGAATGTACCGACTTTAAATACTTAGCAGTCCGTACGGGAATCGAACCCGTGTTTCCGCCGTGAGAGGGCGGCGTCTTAACCGCTTGACCAACGAACCGTGTATTATAATATCATGGTCAAACGAATAATGCAAGTATTTTTTTAATTTTTTTCAAAAAAAATTTTCCGTTCATTTACCTTAAACATTTTCCCTTTAAATGCTTCTGGCTTTAATTCCATTTTCGTCCCTATGTATGCTCTGTGACAATCTATTATATTCCGGCTCATTATCCCAAAGCACGCGTTCTTATCCTCATATTTTATTTATACGTTTTCCTCTTGAATAAGATTATACACCTCTTTGGTCACACAACGGTCACACGGAGCGCTTTTCCACGGATTTTGTTAAAAGTATACATTGAAAGTGCCGAAAACTGTACAATTTTAGACAATTTTCGGCATTTGTGTATTTTTTATTCGTTATAATCAACTATTATTTATTATATTTTTTGTATATCTTTTCAAACGCAGGCATAGAGCGCTTTATCATTTCCCTGTCCACACAGTATGATATTCTCACCCAGCCCGGACAGCCGAAGCCGTCTGCTGCTACTACGAGCACATCCTCCTCCTTTGCCTTCTCGCAGAATGCATTGCTGTCATCCTCGAGTGCCTTTACAAACATATAAAATGCTCCGTCCGGCTTGAAACAGTGATAGCCTATCCTTGTAAGTCCCTCGTACAGAAGGTCTCTGTTTTCTTTGTAGGCATTGATATCACCGGTTGCCCCCTGGCATTTTACTATCATCTTCTGGAACAGGCTTGGTGCGCACACGTAACCGAGTGCTCTTCCCGCACCACAGACAGCTGCATACAGCTCAGCCTTATCGTACACCTCATCAGGCACGAGGACATATCCTATTCTCTCTCCCGGCAGCGAAAGTGACTTGCTGTATGAGTAGCATACCAGTGTGTTGTCGTAATATTTGGTCACAAACGGCACCTTGATTCCGTCGTAGACTATCTCCCTGTACGGCTCATCTGCGATGATGAATATCGGTCTTCCTATCTCCTTAGACTTTTTCTCAAGGAGGTCTGAGAGCTTTTTGATGGTCTCCTCAGAATAGACTGTACCGGATGGGTTGTTTGGTGAATTGATTATGACACCTCTGGTGTGCTCACTGATTCTCTCCTCAAGCGCATCGAAATCTATCTGAAAATGCTCTGTGTCTGCAGGCACCTCTACAAGCCTTGCTCCTGCTGCATTCACAAACACCTTGTACTCCGGGAAATATGGCGCTATGGTAATAAACTCATCATATGCGTCACTTGTCAATGCCCGAAAGCAGATTGACAGCGATGCCGCTGCTCCCATTGTCATGTAAAGGTTGTCTGCATTAAAATGTGTGCCGTGTGTGTTGTTCAAAAACTCAGCTATCGCCGCTCTCGTTTCCATGTCTCCCTGTGCTGAGGTGTAGCCGTGCAGCGCAACAGAATCATAATCTGTCACAAGCTCCTTTATTGTGTCGTTTACTATCTGCGGAGCCGGTATGCTCGGGTTTCCTATTGAGAAATCATATACATTTTCTTTTCCTACAATTGCTGCTCTTTTTTTACCATACTCGAAAAGCTCCCTAATTGCTGAGCGCACACTTCCAAGCTGGTACATGCTTTCGTTTACTACCATTTTCCTTGTCTCCTTGTCTCTCAAAATCTTGCCTGTTTACTATTATAATATCTATGCTTATGACATACAAATGTCTTTATAAACATCTCTTTATACACATATTGTTACCATTCATGACCGTTTATCCTGATATGAATGCCTCCATTCCGGCACGCTTCGTCATCTCAATATGCTCCTTAAGCTCGCGGGCTGACATTCGCAGTGCCCCCAGGCTCATGACCGTCTGCTGCTCCAGTCCGTCCGAGGTTGCCACTGTTACCTTGTACCTGTCACGTATGCCAAACACAGTCTTTTCGATAAATGCATCGGCTGTCTCGTCCTGCTTTGTATACACAACCTCTATATTGTGGAAGTTCTCTCTCTTTCCGGCATTGCCCTTCACCTTGTACGCATCAAACACCAGCAGCAGATGACAGCCCTTATAGCCCTGGTAATCTGATAAAACATCCTTCAGCGCATCTCTCGCCGAATCGATGTTTATGCGCGAGAGCTCCTTTAAATCCTCCCATGCAAATATTATATTATATCCGTCAACTATCAGGTACTCTTCCCCCGGGGATTTCTTCGGATAAATCGGATTGCCGTGCTTATCATGCTTTACGGTGCGCGGTTTACCACTTAGGCCTTCATACTCATTTTTCTTTTTGCCTGACCATTTGCGCCTCTGATCCTCTGCGATATCGTTTTTGCCCATGCCAAACTCCCTGGCATAAACATCTGCAAGCTGCGCATCAAGCTCCACTGATGACATACCTGAAACAGCTTTCTCAAAGCTCGTCCTGCGGCGGTTTCCGGCAAGCGCCTGCGCATCCTCCGCTGAAAATGCATTCTGCGTGCGGGCACTCGCTGCAAGTGCCTCCTCAGACTCATCTCCGTGGTAGACATACGGCAGGTGCATATGCTCCGGGACCTCATCCCACGGCACCACGTAGCCTGAGCCGTGCGCACAAAATACCGAGCCTGTCGGATTGCGGAAATCCTCCTCGCTGTCATAGTGCATCTGCGCAATCACCTCCGCAGGATTGTGACACTCATCATAACCCCACAGCTCCAGTGTCAGGTGCCCGAGCCCCTTTGTATACGCATGCACCAGACTCACATAATCCTGCATTGTCGCAACCGGTGCCTTTCCTGTAATTGTTGCCATCTCCCTCGCAGCGGTTGTGGCAAACTGCGGGCTCTCGGCTCTTGCAAATCTCTGCTCCAGATCTGTCATTGCACGGCCGACATACTCCATCGGCACCTGTAGGATAAAGCTGTAGTATGGCTCAAGCAGCACGCTCTCTGTGGATTTAAGTCCCTGGCGGATTGCTCTGTATGTAGCCTGGCGGAAATCGCCTCCCTCCGTATGCTTTACATGTGCTCTTCCTGTAAGAATCGTGACCTTCACGTCGGTAAGCGCCGAGCCTGTGAGTACGCCCCTGTGCTCCTTTTCCTCAACGTGTGTAGCTATAAGGCGCTGCCAGTTTTTGTCGAGCACATCCTCACTGCAGGTGGATGTGACTGTGATTCCGCTGCCACGCTCCGCCGGCGACAAAAGCAGATGCACCTCTGCATAGTGGCGCAGCGGCTCGAAATGTCCTACTCCCTCGACAGCCCTTGCTATCGTTTCCTTATATACAATGCTGCCCGGTCCAAACGTGACAACAACACCAAACCTGTCCTTTATGAGACGCACAAGCACCTCCATCTGCACCTGTCCCATGAGCTGCACATGGATTTCCTTAAACTCCTCCACCCACACTATGTAAAGCTGTGGGTCTTCCTCCTCAAGCTGCTTTAGCTTTTCCATAAATGCCGCCGGATTTACATCGTCCGGCAGAATCATCCTATAGTTTAGTACCGGCTCAAGTATTGGCATATTGGACTGCAGCTCACTACCCAGCCCCTGCCCCGGAAATGTCGAGCTAAGACCTGTGACCGCTACTATCTCACCCGCCTCTGCCACATCAGCTATCTCATATTTTTCACCGGAATACTTTCTTATCTGATCGATTTTCTCAATCAGAAGACCTTTCGCCTCGTCACCGCCATGCGCTTTGTACTCTATTTTGTCCCTGACTCTAAGACAGCCTCCTGTAACCTTTAAAAACGTCAGCCTGCTGCCTCTGTCATCCCTGCCTATCTTGTATACGCGGGCAGAAAAATCGTCAGGGTAATTTCTTTCACACATAAACCGCGAAAGCCCCTGAAGCAGCGTATCCACTCTGTCGAGCTTAAGTGCCGAGCCGTAAAAGCAGGGAAACACCTCCCTTTGAGCCACCGCCTGCGCAATATGTGCATCCACAAGCTCTCCCGATTCCATAAATTCATCTAAAAGAGGCTCGCTGCACATGGCAAGCTCATCAAATAAATCCTGTGAAGAAAAATCCACGCAGCAATCGCTCAGCTCGCTCTTTAGCTCCGCCTGCACCCTCTCCTCATCCGTGCCCTGCATATCCATCTTGTTCACAAAAATAAATGTCGGCACGTTATAGTGCTTTAAAAGCCTCCACAGTGTGCGCGTGTGTCCCTGCACTCCATCAGTTGCGCTGATTACAAGTATTGCATAGTCGAGCACCTGAAGGGTACGCTCCATCTCTGCCGAGAAATCCACATGCCCCGGTGTATCAAGCATCACTACATGCCATGCACCGGCTGTATCTGCCGCATTTGTTGTGCGCGCTGCATCTGCTCTACCTGCTGTGCGTCCTGCATCTGCTGTATCTGCTGCATTTGTACCTCGCGAAATATCAAGCCTTGCCTGCTTTGAAAAAATGGTTATTCCACGCTCACGCTCCTGCGCATCGTTGTCCAGATACGCGTCCTGATGATCCACGCGCCCGAGTGAGCGAATCTGCCCGGTGCTGTAAAGCATGGCCTCAGACAGGGTTGTCTTTCCCGCATCTACATGTGCGAGAATGCCTATTGTAATGTGATTGTTTGTCATTTTCTGCTCCATTTATGCCTCAATCCAAGAACAGAGACACCTGTGGATGTCTCTGTGTCAGCCTTTATATCATAATCCGTTGATTTCCTAAATTATAGCATTTTGTGGTTGGTCTGTCATCTTTTTTCTTGATTGACAGCGGGACATAAAAGGCTCCGCTCAATTGACAAATATTTATTCCATACATATAATGTGATTACGGAAATTTTTGAATGGTATGAAAATAATGCGAGGATAATATGAACAAAAAAGAAGTATTGGAACTAAAACGAAGATTAAAAAAAGACCAGGCAACATTCACCCGGCTGGTCGGCTGCTACGTGGACTGCAACCATGAAAAGGTCTGCAAATTCGGTGGCAAATTTCTCACTCTGGAGGAGGATGAATACTACAAATATCTGGAGATTTCAAACAAGGTGCTTTCCGGCACTCTCGGAAACAACCTGCTCAATCTGCAGTTTCCGCTTGAGGAGGAAGAGGTCGGAGGCCGCCAGCAGATTCTCATGGCGCTTCGCGACAGCGAGCTTAATGATGAGACTCTGCTCGATACATACTATGATCTGGTCATCGACACCTACGATGAGGCCGGAAACTATCTGATTCTTTTGTATCTCGACAGCTACGATGTCATGACACGCACAAAGGACAACATCAACGTGGATGAGTCCGAGGAGGTGTACAAATACATGCTCTGCGCCATCTGCCCTGTCACACTTTCAAAGCCGGGCCTTGGCTATCTGGAAAAGGAGCAGCGTATCGGAGCCCGCATAAGGGACTGGGTAGTCGGCGCACCTGAGACAGGCTTTTTATTCCCTGCCTTCAATGATAGGAGCACTGACATACACTCCACTCTTTTCTATACGAAAAATACCAAGGAGCCTCACTCTGAGTTTATGACAAACGGCCTCGGCTGCGGTGTGGAGCGCACAGCTACTGAGCAGAAGATGGCTTTTCATTCAATCGTCAGAAATGTGCTGGGTGCTGAGGACGAAAGCACTGATGACAAGCTGCTTGATATCCAGCAGAATCTGTCCGAAATGGCCGATGACTACGCTGAGACTCACGATGATGACGATGATCCGTTCATTCTCGACAGCGAGGCTATGAACAAGGTGCTTAGTGACTGCCATGTCTCTGAGGAAAAGATTTCACGCATTGAAAAATCCGTCAATGAGGCCTTCGGTGACAAGCCGCCTATCGCAGCCAATGTCATTGATTCAAAGGCTCTTGCAGCTAATGAAATCCGCGTGGAAAAGCTTGCTCTTGAGAGCCAGGTCGGCGATTTAACTCTCGAGCTCAATGAGAAAAATGCGCAGCTTGAGGAGAAGGATTCTGTTATCCAGGAGAAAAATAATCAGATTGAGGAGCGCACCTCACAGCTTCTTGAGAAGCAGGAGGAGATTGATAATTACACTGCCCAAATTAAGACTTATGATGTGGTGCTTCATGTAAAGCCGGAGAAGGCTTCACAGATTCATGCGCAGGTCATCAATGGGGAGAAGTGTCTCGTCATTCCTATGAGGGAGAATGAGAATGCGACCATAAATGGGGTGAATACAAGTTTATAGGGGCTTCGCTATCATGGTGCTTCGCATATTCAGGCTGTGAAGACCGGCCTAGCATGCAGTATATTCCTCAGAAAAATATAAAATCAGCCACGGCATCATTTGCGGATAGTTTATTGATAGTTTGCTATGAATTATCGTATCCACATTTTATGTAACGCCGTGGCAGTTTATATTTTTCTTCGGAACACACTGCATACTCTCCGGTAAATTTAGAGTACTTACCGGTTTACCAGCTCAGCACCTCATGGCCATCCTCTGTGACGAGTACCATGATTTCCCACTGGGCTGATGGAAGTCCGTCGTCGGTGTATACTTCCCAGTTGTTCTTGTCATCTACGTAGATATCGGCCTTGCCCATGTTGACCATTGGCTCGATGGTAAATATCATGCCGGGTGCCATGACCATGTCGGTGCCGCGCTTAGTGTTGTAGCCAACCCACGGATCCTCGTGAAATTCAAGTCCCACTCCGTGTCCACCGATTTCGCGCACTACTGTGTAACCATTTGCAAATGCATGGTCGTGCACTGCCTGTCCCATATCTCCGAGGAAGCCCCATGGCTTTACCTCTTTGAGTCCGAGCTCCACACACTCCTTTGTGACTTCAACGAGCTTTTTCTTCTCCGGGCTTACATTTCCGATACAGTACATTCTTGATGAATCCGAAAAATATCCGTTTAAAATTGTAGAACAGTCTACATTTATGATGTCACCATCCTTTAAGATGACGTCCTTTGAAGGAAATCCGTGACAAACCTGCTCATTTACTGATGTACATACGCTGTAAGGATACCCCTCATAGTTGAGTGGTGCAGGGATGCCGCCCATGCTGGTGGTCATATCATAGACTATTTTATCAATCTCTGCGGTGTTCATACCCTCGTGGATATGCTCTCCTATGTAGTCGAGCACTGCGACATTTATCTTGGCGCTCTCCTTGATTCCCGCTATCTGGTCAGGTGTCTTGATGATTGAATGGCTCGGTATCTTATGATGTGCCTCAGCAAGCTTTTCAAGCTTCATATCAAATGCCGCATGACAGGTCTTATATTTCTTTCCGCTGCCACACCAGCAAGGGTCATTTCTTCCAATTTTTGTTGACATAAAATCTTCTTTCTAGTGATCAAGAGTAACGTTTCCCATATCGACTCTTTTCCACACTTTTTCTTTTATTTTATAGTTATTTTTCTCCAGCAGCTTCTTATATCTGCCTCCCGAGAAATCATAATCCGTTATATCGGCATTGTCAAGCCCTGCATATATTTCCTGATATTTCCGGGCTATTGCAGACTTTTCCATGGACGAGTAAATGTCACTTTTTTCGACTCCAAGCTTCTTTGCACCATCTATATCAGACAAATCATACCAGAAGTCCTTCTCTGAGTTTTTCAAAGCTTCTTTCTCGTCGTCAGTAAGTGTAATGCTCTCTTTTTTGGCCATCTCATAAAAAATCTCATCGTGAATAGCCATGGACATAGCTGCTTTACGCGCTGTAACACGGACAAATTCACCGTTTGTGTGGATATTCCAATACTTGTTTGGATTATCGGAATCATACACAAGGGCCTGCTTCTCGACATTCATCTCCTCAAATGCCACATAAAATGCCATATCGCGCAATGTCAGCTCTTTTCCATTCACGGTAACAGCCACGTCTTCCAGATGCTCATTGTATACAATATTCTGCTTCATATCATGATAATTATATGCATACACGCCGGCTATGACAGCCAGCACTGCAAGTATAATTGTTGTGATGTGTTTTCTTATTTTGCGCAAAGCTTTGCAACCACCTGATTTATGACCTTTCCGTCAGCCTTGCCCTTGAAATGCGGCATGACAGCCTTCATTATCTGTCCTTTGTTTCCTGTTGCGATTACATCCGAAAACTGCTCTGTGAGCTCCTTTTCTACCTCTTCTGCCGACATCATTGCAGGAGCGTACTCCTCAAAGATTGCATATCTGGTATTGTACTCATCAAGCAGATCTGTTCTTGTGGCAGGGCATGTGTCAATCTGCTCCTTCACAGACTTCATTTCCTTAAGGATGACCTTGTTGACAAGCTCCTCCGGTATATTGTCTCTGCAGCCCTCATCTATTGCCGCCTTTTTGGCTGCCGATACAAGTGAGGATATAGCATCCTTTCTTACCTTGTCTCTTGCTTTCATTGCTGCAATCATGTCTTTTTGTAATTGTTCCATCTGCATGGCTTGTTCCTCCTGCTTTTCTTACTTTATTTACAGGCTTGCTAGTTCGTTTTGTGCGAATTGGTGCCGTCTGCTTCTATAATACACCTTATATGCGAAAATTGCTATCGTTTATTGCAAGGAGTTTTTGACTGTTACTAACATTTGGTCGTGGCATGTCCGCATCTTACGCCCCTTACTTTATTGGTAACAATTCAGTACTTTGTGGTAAAAATAAAAAGAGCCGGTAAGTATAATAAATATACTTATCGGCTCCTAACCATCCTATACAAGACGTCGTATAGCAAGTATTGTATGACACTGTACGCTTCTGTTTGCTGTGATTCCTGCCTTTGTGGACTGTGCCTCCACTATAACACCACCACCTGCATATATAGCTACATGTCCCGGATATACCACTACGTCTCCCGGCTGTATATTATCGAAGGATACGGCCTGTCCCACAGACTTAAATGCCTGTGAATATCTCGGTGTGCTGATACCAAAATGTGCATATACCTCATGTACAAAGCCTGAACAGTCTACACCGTTTGTAAGACTGTTTCCAGCCCATACATATGGATTGCCCACAAACTGCATAGCGTATGATACCACAGAGCTTCCTGAAACTCCTGTTGAAGCACTCGGGTTCTTTCCACCGCCTGATGCATAGTCACTGGCAATGCTTCCGCCCTTGCCGGCTCCACCACCATCATAGCTTGAACTGCCTGATGAGCTGTTCGCTCTGGCAGCGGCAGCGGCTGCAGCTGCTGCCGCTGCTTCCTGCTCCTGAATGATTTTACCCTGTGCCGTAATGATATTCTGATAATTGTCTGCCTGCTGCTGTGCCTGAGCTATCTGGCTTGCATACTGCTCCTTCTGGTTTTCAAGAGCTACTATAGCCGCCTCGACATCTGCCTGCTGCTTCTCATAGTCATCCTGCATGGCTGTGAGCTCATTCATGTCGTTATCAAGCTTAGTACCAATCTCCTTCACCTGCTCAACTGCTGCCTGATAAGAATCCATAAGAGCACGATCCGAATCATATACATCTGACACGTACTCTATACGATTGAGCATATCTGTGATACCATTTGACTCAATAATTGCTGTCCAGATATTGTCCTCAGCGCTGTTTTCATACATGAACTGTATACGCTTCTTCATAGCGTCATACTGCTCCTGCTGCTTTTCCTGAGCTGCTGCAAGATCCTTCTGATTCTGCTCTATCTCTGCCTGTTTGCTTGTGATATCTTTCTGAAGCTTCTTTTGTGCTGCAAGAATCTCATCAAGCTTTGCGGATTTATTCTTTATATCATCAGCAGTAGTCTGCTGCTGATCCTTTAGACCATTAATCTCATTCTTCTTATCCTTGAGATCCTGCTCAGCCTGTGACTTCTTCTTCTCTGCATCCTTCTGCTTCTGTGTCTTGGCATATACCTTCTCAAGTCCACTGTTTATGTATCCGCTAAATGTAGTGCCCTCTACTGCCGGTCCTGTAAAAACGAGTGCCGATGTTAACACCGTACATATAGCACGTGTCCATTTCTGATTCATTTTATTCCTCCTGTAATACGACGGTCAGATTGACCTTTCCTTCCACAATTTACGTTCAATATACATTCGGATATATTATCGCACAAAATGAATCTTTTTTCCACATCTTTTTGTAAATTTACAGAATTTTCCACATTTTATATAAGGATATGAGGGTCAAAAGGTATTTTGCCCCTAATTTATGATTCACATACGCGCTATTATAAGTCTATCATCAGGTTTGATGCTATCTGAGGTCAGAGCGTTTATTTCCATTATGTTTTCAACAGTGGTGCGGTATCTTTTTGCAATGTCCCACATTTTATCATCCTTCTGCACTATATAGCCGACCAAAGCTGCTTCAGCCTCAGTTTCAGGCGCGTTCTTTTCCTGCTCCACCGATGTTATGACTGACACTTCATCCTGCTGCAGGGCAATAGCATTTATGCTGACAACACCCTTAATTTCATATTCGCTGTTGTCCAGAAGATTGACCTGCACCTGGTCTACCTGCACATTTACCTCGCAGCAGGTGTTGGCATCCATGCCGGGTATCTCAACAAACTGTTCAAACGGCACAGAGTCTGTATGCATCTCTATCGGACAGCCATCATCCTCCACAATATTCACACAGTTCACCTGCAATACACCTGACACAATAATTCCTGTGTCTGCATTTTTTATCTGTGCAATAGCGGCCTGCGTCTTTGTACCGCATATTCTTAAAATTCTCTTTTTGCTGTTTTCTCTGTACAACTGCTCCAAAATACGGCATTTTGTGTCATTTTTCATAAGAAGGCTGCATACCTTCATATTTTCAAACACAGGTTTTACCGGACATGATACGCTGTACATATCATTGAGCACCTCTACCGTTTCCTCGCTCCAGACCTTTCCATCTACCGCAAGCGCTGCCTCAATCGAAAGCTGCCTGAGCTCTCCGTCGTAATCATTTTCCGCCTCAACCTGATGCATGGCAGGCTGTGTGCGAAGCCAGGCGATATTTCCGGCATTATCACCCTCGCAGCGTATTTCATTTGAAAAGCCCTCCTGCACCTCAAAGCAGCATATTTCCTGCTCTTCACTCAGGTATACTATACACGCATGGCACTCACCTGTGAGTGTAATGTGATCACGCTCATATGTATACTCCAGATTTCTCATATCTACAAGACTTGATATGAGCTTACATATATTCGGCTTGGTCTTTGGCAGGGTGACGACATTTTTGATTCTGACAATATCCCTGACAGCACTGTCAAGCTTAAGCACCTTCATCTGTCCTATAAGCTGCTCCACATCCTTGTCATCAATCCTTTGTGCAATCTCAAGATTTTCCTCCCTCTCTCCATAAAGCTCCACACTTATGCTGCCTCTGACCGAAAGCTTTCGTGAATTAATAACTCCCACCGTTAGCTCATCAAGCCCGGTATACACACGCACCGTATCCTTCTCGCAGACTCCCTGAAGCACAAGCTTCTCCTGAAACGGTATTGCATCCTTTATATGCTCCACCCTGTTTCCGGTGATATTCTCCTGTGGCTCATCGCCTTCAAAGACCTCCTCTCTCGTATACAGCACTTCAAACTCAATGCTTCCACTCAGCCAGATATTCTCGCCGGACGCTTTTATCTCGTCAACCTTTACCTGCCCGTTCTGACAAACCACCTTGGAAACATCAGGCTTGTTGTCCTTTATGACATAGTCCCTGTCGAAGCCCACCTGCGAAATATCCTTTACCTTTTCTATGCATTGTCTGATTTTTTGTGTAATTAATTCCATAAAAAATACCCCACTTCAAATATGTATATAAAATACATATTCAAGATGGAGTAACTTTATGCAGATGCAAATATTTAAATTCATGATCATTATAATAAAGATGTAACATCTTTACTTCATGATACTAGCAAAGCTGCATCCTTATATCTTTTGTAATCACATCAGTGTAGGTGAAAGATAAGAGCTGTGGCGGATTCTGCTCAAACTCATCATCTATCAGAACCGTAAACACACTTGGGTATGCCTGCTGAATAACACCCTCCTGGATGTCAACCTTGTTGCGGCCGAGATCCTGCTGGATTTTTACCCTGTTGCCACACTGCTGGTGAATCGATGCTCTGACTTTTCTAATCTCTGTCTGTTCCATTTTAAGCCTCCTTATTGTGGGTATGCCCACTGGCACATAACTATAGTCCTCATGGTAACCAGTATTGTAACGGCGGTGTCATATATATGAAATCAATCTCTGTATAAATATAAAACAGGTCAAATTAATCAACAATTATATCAATCAATATATTTGAATATATAAATATGTCACCACAATATCTAGTAACTTTACTATAGCAAAGTATCGCAGTGATAGCAATAGGGCATTAGTACTGATTGTCAGTTTTTTCGCAACTTTTAATACAATTTACGAAATTTTCACTCAAACACAACAGGCATTTCACTCAATTCCGTCTTTATTACTATATACGGATAACTCGCCTGATTACTGACCTTCTCGCCCTTATCCGGGGCTATCAGACGCGTATCAAAATACATTGCCTTATCCTTAACATAAAACTGGTTAACAGTAATACTGTAGCCACCTGTCTCCTTTGTGCCAAAGCCTTCCGCTATGTATAAATATTCATCATCCTTGTACGTCAGCTTCATCGCCTTTGCCTTGTTTTCATTTATCTGCTTTTTAAACTCCTCCGGGATTTCATCCCCGCAAATCACCGTGTACTCAACCAT
>ERZ791794.735-NODE-735-length-20735-cov-4.587379_pt1 | contig 20735 bp, 14 predicted proteins | sample MGYA00510312_ERZ791794 | MGnify/ENA primary metagenome ERZ791794 (study PRJEB30046, sample SAMN00791977) | human gut metagenome | study: EMG produced TPA metagenomics assembly of the A metagenome-wide association study of gut microbiota in type 2... | reverse complement strand
AGCTCAAACTGCGTTTGGCTCTGCGCTCGGCTTGCTCGTAAATTATCATTTATCTGTCTTTTACACCAAACGTTAGTGTAAATCGAAGACAACACAAGAATTGCAAAGATAAGAATTGCAATTCTAAGTTCATTTATTTTTATTGTTGAGTTGCAGCCAAACTTATCAAAAGTTTGCCTTAACACCACAAATTCTCATCGTGCACCGTACGCCGTCCGATCGGACACCGAACGCAACCCAATCGGGCGGCGGACGGAATCTGATCGGACGGCGGACGCAGAACGATGACTTATTGCGAAAGAAATCAGGCTATTATTATGCCTCATTTCCGAAACCTACGTTGTTTTTTCCACCGTTTAATGCAAGAAGAATTTTTCCAGCACACGATACCAATAATCCCACGAATAGCCTACGGAAGGATGGTTCACCGCCATCGTCTTCACACGTCTGCCGTTGTTCAGGAGATAAGCGCCCGTCGCCGTACTGCATCCGTCCACTACTATCGGCTCGCCGTCCTGCCATCGCTCGCCCGGCATCTTATCCCAAAGGCGCTTGCCCCAAACGACGACATACTCGGGCTGATACTTGTCGAGCGCCTCGCATACCTCCGTCGGCATAATGCTTGCCGACGAAGGGCTGAAAGAATATGTTGTTTCCATAAGTTAGAACCATGAACTAATCCAATCATAAACTATAGAACCCAAGCTGATAGATGGCTGGTAGATATCTGCAAAACAGAAGCTATCTACCAGCCTCTAACTCACTACCCAACAACGCGTTACACGCATGCTGGGAGATATGGTGTTTTTTTTCGTTTACGGCAATTAAAATACTTGCATTGATGGTATCTTTTATTATGCTTACAAACTTTGTAAGTAATAATCTCTACAACCCTTCTCGCAAGAACTTGCGGAGATGAATGTGTGTTATGCCATCATCGTCATTCTTTGTAAGAAGCGGTGTCATAGAGATAACATACTTCGGATAGTTGTCCTTAATAGAACGCAGATTGCCAAATTCTCTTTCACGTGTAGCTTGCTCCGCTATAATGAACGAAGCCTGCACATAGATACGTTGTCCTTCTGGCTTTGTGCATACAAAGTCTATCTCACCAGCCTGTAGCTGTCCTACATAAACCTGATAACCAAGTCGGATGAGATGTTCATATATAATATTCTCTATAACCTTCTCAATATCTCCTTCCCTTGTACCACCAGCTATGGCATTTCTTACGCCATTGTCCTCAAAGTAAAACTTATCATTGTTCTCAAAGACGCGCTTACCGTGTATGTCATATCTGTTAACCTTATGCAAGATGTATGCTTCGCATAAGAAAGAAATGTAATTGATGACAACAGAAGAAGTGATTGACTCGCCTTGCGACTTCATATATTTTGCAATACTGTTAGCCGATATCAACTTTCCTATATTGTCAGCCAGAAAGCGTACCAAGTTCTCAAGGAAAGGAACGTTTCTTATCTGGTTCCTCATTATCACATCCTTCAGAAGCACGGTATGGTATATATCTATCTGATATTCTCTTGCATCATCCTCTTCCAAACCGATTTTTGCCAGACCAGGCATTCCTCCATATTGTATATACAAAGACAGCGACTCGTCATTGTCTGAAAGATTATGAAACTCCAAGAACTCATTGTAACTGAGAGACTGTATATAGATTTCTTTATATCTGCCTCCAATGAGTGTACTAAGTTCGTTGCTCAGCATACTGGCATTACTACCCGTTATAATGATGTCCGTGTTTGGTTCAGTGCGAAAGCTGCGTACGGAGCGTTCAAACTCCTCTATGTCTTGCACTTCGTCAATAAGGATATAATTGTACTTGTCGTTCGCCCAATGCTTTTCAATATATTCATTGAGATCCCGATAAGTATGTATGGCATCATATTGCCACTTCTCCTTATCTATATAGATAACATTATTGTCTGAATCAGCCATCTTTTCATCACGTATCATTTTCAAGATACAGCTTTTACCAACACGACGCTGACCAACAAGCACTATTATCGTTTCCTTCCCAAGATATTTCTCAATCTTGTCAATGTATGATTGTCTCCTAATTGTTGCCATATTTATTCACTATAAAAGATATTTTCCGCAAAAATAGTAAATTTATCTTTTATAAAAGACAAAACAACTAAAAATCCCGCTTTTATCTTTTATATTGAATAAAATGTTGTTCGACACATTTATTATACGTAAATTTTGATTACAACAAAGCGATTTCCGCTTCGATGTTCTCTGGGGTAAAGCAGATGGCTTTCAGCTCCACCTTTTCAAACACTTGTTTAGGCTTCACTTGAAAAACCCTACTCATAGTAATTCGTTTTTTAGGTTATACTATAAATGCCGTTTGCACGGCATTACCTGTCAAAGGGCAAAGTTATGGTAAAGTGACGAACCATACAAGTCCATAATGGTTCATAGGTATAAGAACCATACCATTTGTCTATTTTTCTGATATTGTTTTTCCGGCAAATACCAGGGCACGCTGGCGCAGATAGCTATGCAGTGTGAAGCCATCCGCCTTGACACAGTTGAGGAGGGCGCGCTTCTGCATCACCACTTCTTTGAGCGCTGGGAACACATCGTTGTAACGTTTCTTCACGTCCTTGTTCTCGGTCTTCACCGATGTCTTCTTCACAAGCTCCTCCACATCGGTAATCTTTCGAGCGAAGTAGTCGGCGCCCTTCTTCAGACGTTCCTGCAGCAGGGCATTCGTCTGATAGTCGGCAGAAGCGATTACGATCTGACTGTACTGCAACTTGAAGCGCTCGGCTACATCCATAAGCTCGGTCTTTATAGTACCCGTGCGTGCCTTGTATTCGGCGATGAGTTTCGGAAACGAACGGCGGAAATGTCCGTCGAGCAAGTCGAGCACACGGTTGAAGGCATCCATCAGCGGGCGGAAGTCGAACAGTTCGCTCACCACCGACAGATAGTAGTCGCGCTGCAACTGTTCTATCTGTCCCTCGCTCGGCGTGTGCTCAATGGCGTGCGTGGCGTATTCGTCTACAGCCTCATCACGTATGATGGCAGACTGCGGCAGCGGCGCACTCAGCACCATGCCTTCGAGTGTGCGGCAACGCGAGAGAGCCACGTATGTCTGTCCGTGGGTGAAGGCACGCTGCACGTCGATGATGGCGTGGTCGAACGTAAGGCCCTGACTCTTGTGAACGGTGATAGCCCAAGCCGTCTTCACGGGGAACTGCGTGAATGTGCCTTCCACCTCCTCGCTTATCTCGTTGGTCTTCTCGTTGAGCACGTAGCGCGTATTGTCCCATTGTTCGGGCTGCACACGTATATTCTCGCCGGTGTCCTTCGCCGTAACGGTGAAGCCCTCGGCGTCTATCTCGGCAATGGTGCCGATCATGCCGTTGTAGTAAGCCTTGTCTGCCGACGAGTCGTTCTTAACGAACATCACCTGCGCACCGGTCTTCAGCGTAAGCGTCTCGTCGGTCGGGAAGAGCATCTCTGGATACTTGCCTTCGATGGTGGCAGTGTAGGTATAGGGCTTGCCTGGGAGCTGTTCGAGCTCGTGGTCGTTGATGCGCTGCGCCTGCCAGTTGTGCGTCGTAAGACGTATGTAGCCGTCATCCTTGCGCGGCTTGAAGTCGGGTATATAGCGCGAGTTGAGTGCAGAAAGCACAGCGGCATCGGCACGGTTCTCGCGCACCTTATTCAGTATATCCAGGAAACGCTTGTCGCTCTGGCGATACACCTTCGTCAGTTCGACGATGGCGTAGCGTGTGCGTTGCAGGGCGAGCGACGAGAAGAAATAAGGCGTGGCGTAATAGCGCGAGAGCATCTGCCACTCATCGTCTTTTGCTACGGGAGCAAGCTGACCCAAATCGCCGATCATAACCATCTGAACACCGCCGAACGGCAGATTGTTCTTGCGGAAACGGCGCAACACGCTATCTACAGCGTCGAGCAAATCGGCACGCACCATGGAAATCTCGTCGATGACGAGCGTGTCGATAGAGCGTATTACGTTAATCTTCTGCTTTGAGAAGCGGAACTGCTGTTCCTTGAGATTATAGTTGGGTATGAACGGCGCAAACGACAACTGGAAGAACGAGTGGATGGTCACACCTTCGGCGTTGATGGCAGCGATGCCCGTAGGCGCAACAACCACGATGCGCTTCGACGATTCCTCTTTCAGTCGGCGCAGGAAGGTGGTCTTTCCCGTGCCAGCCTTACCGGTGAGGAAGAGGTTGGTGTTTGTTGTCTCTATTATGTCCCAAGCGAGTTGCGTTTGCTCTGTCATTTCCTATGCTGATTAATGGTTGTTTAATATGTGTTCTGTGTGAACAATGAATTACAAAAGTAGTAATTATTTTTTGATTTTTACGCTTTTACAATTTAAAATATGTTTTGTGGCTGCGTGGTACGGGCAAGATGCCCATACCTCCTACTTTTTAGCGTTTTACTTTTTTACCTTTCTACTTTTTTCAGTACCTTTGCAAAGGTAAAAGTAAAAGAGTAAAAATTAAAGGATATGATAAAAGCCCTGTTTTTCGACGTAGACGGAACGCTCGTCAGCTTTAATACACACAAGGTGCCGGAGTCAACAATCGAAGCGCTTCGCGAGGCTCACAAGCGCGGCGTGAAGCTCTTCACCGCTACGGGTCGCCCACGCCAGTTGCTCAACAACATCACGGAGGTAGAGGACATCATGGATGGTTTCATTCTTGCCACTGGCGCTCAATGCGTTTATGGCGACAAGGTAGTGCGCCAGGACCTCATCCCTACTCACGAGGCAGAGGCGATAGTCGACTTCTGCAACCGTCTCGACGTGCCAGCGGTGATTGTAGGCACAAAGGATCTGCAGATTATCAACCGCAACGACAGCGTGAACCATGTATTCTACGACATGCTGAAGGTGACGTACAACAAGTTCGACGTGCCGGTTGAGGAGGTTATAAAGCAGGGCATACTGCAGATTACGCCGTTCCTCACCGAGGATCAGGAGCACACTATCCTACCCCACGTGCCAGGCACAACGTCTGCACGCTGGTATCCTGCGTTCTGCGACCTTACGTCTGCCACAGCCGACAAGGCGAACGGCATCCGCGCCATTGCCGAGCACTTGGGCATCAACATCAACGAGACGATGGCGTTCGGCGACGGCGGCAACGACCTTACGATGTTGCGTGCAGCGGGCGTTGGTGTAGCTATGGGCAATGCGCTCGACGAGGTGAAGGCGCACGCCGACTATATCACGAGTAGCGTAGATGAGGATGGTATAACGAATGCGCTGAAGCACTTCAACGTTATTTAAAAGTAAAAAGGTAAAAAAGTAAAAGAGTAAAAAAGCAAAAGCTTTTGGATGCGTGGTACGGGCAAGATGCCCATACCTCCTATTTCTTTTTACTTTTTTACTTTTTTACCTTTAATTTTTCCTTTTTACCCTTTTACTTTTTTACTTTTTACCCTTTTACTTTTTTACTTTTTTACTTTTATAAGAGTGGTGAGAACACTCTAACTAACGACTCCGCCAGACGGTGCATGAACGGGCGTTTCCGTTCGCCGTTCACACTCAGGAAGTCTACACATTCTTGCCCATCACTTATAAAGATTTCCTTCATTCGCAGTGCCGTTGTGCGGTCGTAGATAAAGACGTTGGCTTCGAAATTGTTTTCGAAGCTACGGAAGTCGATATTTGTAGAACCGCAGGTACAGAGCGTGTCATCAGAAACGAGCAGTTTGCTATGGTTGAAACCGCCTTTATATAGCAATATCTTTACACCAGCCTCTATCACCTCCGTAACAAACGACATTGACGACAGCTCAAGCAGTCGCGAGTCGCTATGACGCGGAATCATCAGTCGCACGTCTACGCCGGCAAGTGCTGCCGTGCGCATGGCGAAGAGCACCTGCTCAGTAGGCAAGAAATAAGGCGACTCCATGTATACATAGTTCTTCGCCTCAAGCAGTATGCGCACATAACCCTGCATGATGTCCGGCCATTTGGCAATCGGACTGCTCGTCACTACCTGCATCAAGCAGCTGTTCTCTATGCGCCACGGCATCGGCGGATAGTATTTAGAGTTGGTGACGAGTGTGCGGTCGACGAAGTACCAGTCGACGAGAAACGTACGCTGCAGGGCGTACACCGCTCCACCACGTATTCGGACGTGGGTGTCGCGCCACGGCAGTTGTCCGCCATACAGGCCTTTCACATAGCGCAGGGCTATGTTCATACCACCCACGAATGCCTCAACGCCGTCCACGATGCACACCTTGCGGTGGTTGCGGTAGTTCACCTTGCTCGTAAACGCAGGGAACTTAACCGGCATGAAGGCGTTGACATCCACCCCGGCACGGCGCATACGCTCGAACAGTGAGCGCGGCACACGCCAGCAGCCCACATCGTCGTAGATGAGGCGCACCTCAACGCCCTCTTTCGACTTGCTGATGAGGGCATCCGCCACCAATCGTCCGAGTGCATCGTCGGCGAAGATGTATGTCTCAAGATGTATATGCTTGCGTGCCGAAGCTATCGACTTCAGCAATGCGGGGAAGAACTCGTAGCCGTCGGTGTAGAACTCCACCTCGTTGTCCTTGAACGGAAGGGCAAGACTTTGGTTGGTGAAGAGTTGTATGAGCGAACGATAGTCGTCGGGCAACGTCAATTGGCGTTGCTCCACAAACTCCAGCATCGACCGCTTCGACAACTGGTCAAGCGACCGCTGCGATATAAACGTCATCTTACGAGTGTTACGACCGAAGAATACGTAAAGTATTATTCCAACAATGGGCATAAAGAGTAGCACCATCACCCAAGCTATTGTCTTTGCTGGCTGACGGTTGTCCATCAATACTGCCAGCATGATGCTGACAATAATGAAGACGTAAGCTAATATGAATACCCAATGGATGTAGAACATATCGTTTGTTGTTATGTTGAGATGTTGTCATGTTGAGATATGCTTCATTTGTCAACACATCAACATTACACCATTTCAACTTATCATGCTATAATATTATTTCCCAACAACCGGGCGAGCTGAGAGCGCAGTTCGTGTGCCGTCTTGTATTCCTCCATCAGCTGCTGCAGGCGTTCGGGGTCGTTCACTGCGAGCGATATGTCGCGCTTCAGGTCGCGTAGGCGCTGCTCCAGATAGTCCATACGGAAGTCGTTGAGCAGATGCTCGGTCTGTTGGCGCAGTGCTTCGATGCGGTTCTCCTCTTCGACGCGTAGCTCGTCAGCATTCTTCTCCTCGTCGGCACGTGCTGCCTTCTGCTCGTCGAGCAACTGAAACTTGTCCATGCAGAGGTCGGTGGCAATGCGCGATATTTCAATGTCAGAATGGTGCAGGAAGAACTGCTCGGCACAGAACTGCTCATCGCCAGCATGGTTCACCGCCTCGTCGAGGATGCGGGAGTTGAGCGGATTGGCAAACTTCAGTCCGTCGACCCCAAGGTTATAGGCTATGTATTGCGCCACGTTAAGGTTCACCGTCGTGCCGTCCTCCGTCTCTACATTATTATATATGACGGTATCGCCGTTGCGCACAATCAACTCTACGAGCATCTGCTCCACCTTCGATGCCTGCTGCAAAGGGGAAGGAGAGTTTTGAATATTGAGTTTTGAGTTTTGAGTCGTCGGTTTCGTCGTTTGCGAATTGTCCGATGAGGAAGCGGTTGCCTCGCGGTTGCTGCGTATGAAGTTGTTAAGCGTGTTGATGAGCGTAGCCTCGTTGATGCCCATACGCACCGAACAGTCGTGCAGATAGGTGTCGCGCAGGATAGGGTTCGTTACGAACGATATGCTGCGCACTATAGAGTTGATTGCCTCCGAACGCTTCAGCGGGTCGCGTTCGCCACGCAGCAGCAGGTCGGTCTTGAACTCAATGAAGTCGGTCTGATGCTCTTCGATGTACTTACGGAATTCGTCTGCCGAATGCTTGCGTGCAAACGAGTCGGGGTCGTCGCCGTCCGGCAGCAGCAACACCTTCAGGTTCATGCCCTCCGAGAGCAGCATGTCGGTACCGCGCAGCGCAGCATGTATGCCTGCCGCATCGCCGTCGTAAAGCAAAGTAATATTCGACGTGAAGCGGTGCAGTATGTGTATCTGGTGCACCGAAAGTGCCGTACCGGAGTTGGCCACCACGTTCTCTATGCCGCACTGGTGCATGGAGATAACATCGGTGTAGCCCTCCACCATGTACACACGGTCTTCCTTGGCTATCGCCTTCTTAGCCTGAAAGATGCCATACAGCTCGCGGTCTTTATGGTAAATATCCGAGTCGGGCGAGTTGACATACTTCTGGTTCACACCCTTTGTGCGCGAATCAAGCAGTCGTCCGCCGAAGCCCACCACCTTTCCGCTGATGCCTATCCACGGGAAGATGACGCGTCCGGCATAGCGGTCGATTAGTTCACCACGGTCGTTCTTGTAGCAAATGCCGGTCTTCAGCAGGAAGTCTTCTTTGTAGCCCTTGCGCAATGCTTCCTGCGCTAAGGCACGGCGGTCGGTATCGTCGTAACCCAACTGGAACTTGCTGACGATGTCATCGCGAAATCCGCGACTGCGGAAGTACTGCATACCGATGGCTACGCCGTCGGCGGTGTCGTGCATGAGGTGCTGGAAATAAGAGGCAGCCCACTCATTCACGATGAACATGCTCTCGCGTTCGCTCTGCTCTCGCTTCTCATTGTCGGAGAGTTCGCGCTCCTTTATCTCGATGTGATACTTTCGTGCGAGCCATCGCAACGCCTCAGGATAGGTCATCTGCTCATGCTCCATGATGAAGCCGACGGGGTTGCCGCCCTTGCCGCATCCGAAGCAATGGCAGGTGCCGCGTGCAGGCGACACGTAGAACGACGGGGTCTTCTCGTCGTGGAACGGGCACAAACCCTTATAGTTGCTTCCACTCTTGCGAAGTGTAACAAATTCTGACACCACCTCCACAATGTTGGCAGCGTCTTTTATCCTTTCTATCGTTGCGTGGTCTATCATACAAATGCGAAGTTACACATTTTTTTCCATTCCGCAGTGTTCACCCACACGTTTTAGCTCCGCACTTACTAAAATTAATTAAAAGAGCCCTGCCTATTTTACCAATCAACACAAAATAAGTAACTTTGTACTGATGTATGAACAGCAACATACACCTAATCGATTTTACTAAAAACAAACATAACAATGATTAAAAACAATCTCCTTCTCACAGCACTCTTCACTGCCGCTTGCGGTAGCGCCTTTGCGCAGACCGAGAGCTTCGACCTCAACTCGCAGCGTGGTGAAAAGCAGGATGTGAACATGGTGCCGGGCAAACTGCTCGACCACCATGGTATCGTCGTAAACCCAACACCGCACAACCTCAACATGGACATGCAGACTTGGACCGACCTCAGCGCCGGTGTGAAGCTCATCGACAAGGCGGGTAAGTTTACAAACGACATCGATTTCCTCAAACAGAATGCTAAGGGCACTCCGCTCACAATCGTCTTCGGCGAGAAGCAGGCTAAGAAGGCAGGTCTGAAGAAGATGGTGTCGGGAGCATACCTCCTCACTGTCGACAAGAAGGGTATCAACATCGTGGGCTACGACGAGCGTGGCGCGTTCTATGCTTTGCAGACTCTGCGCAAGATTGTAGAGAGTCCAGCAGCGCAGGGCAAGGTGCCGGCACTCACCTGCAACGACTATCCCGACCTGCCATTGCGTGGCGTTGTAGAGGGCTTCTACGGCGAGCCATGGTCGCATCAGGTGCGCCTCTCGCTCATCGACTACTACGGACGCAACAAGCTCAACGAGTATGTGTACGGCCCGAAGGACGACCCATATCACAGTTGCCCCAACTGGCGTCTGCCCTACCCTCCCGAGCAGGCTAAGAACATTCACGAGCTCGTAGAGGCTTGCCGCCGCAACCGCGTCGACTTCGTATGGGCTATCCACCCGGGTCAGGATATCAAGTGGAACGAGGAGGACTATAACAACCTCGTAAACAAGTTCAACCTCATGTATGACCTCGGTGTGCGCTCATTCGCCATCCACTTCGACGATATCGACGGTGAGGGCACTAACCCAAGCAAGCAGGTGGCTCTCGTAAACCGACTCACCAAGGAATTCGTGAAGGCTAAGGGCGACGTTGCTCCGCTCGTTGTCTGCCCTACCGACTACTCGCAGCTTTGGGCTAAACCAGGACCAGATGGTCCGCTCGCCATCTACGGCAACGAGCTCGACCCTGAGGTGCAGGTATTCTGGACAGGTGCTGTGGTTTGCTCTGACCTTACAAAGGAGACTCTCGACTTCGTCGACTCTCGTATCAAGCGCCCTGCTTACTACTGGTGGAACTTCCCCGTTACCGACTATGCCCGCCATATCATCATGCAGGGCCCGACATACGGCTTGGAAACCGACATCACAGAGAAGATGACTTCTGGCGTACTGTCTAATCCGATGGAGCACGGCGAGGCTTCGAAGCTCGCGCTCTACGGTGTGGCTGACTACAACTGGAACGTAGCCGACTACAATGCTATCGACAACTGGGAGCGCGGTCTGGTTGACCTCACCCCTGAGGCTCATGAGGCTTACCGCACCTTCGCCATCCACTCTTGCGACACAGAGACGGGATATCGCCGTGCTGAGTCGTGGGAGACAAACACCTTCCGACTTGCCGACTTCTCGCAGAAGGCTTACAACGACCTCTATGGCGAGTTCGACCGCGTGGAGAAGACGAAGAGCACAATGGAGCGCGACTGCAAGAACCCTCTTCTGATGAAGGAGCTGAAGCCGTGGCTTGAGCAGTTTGAACTGCTCGGCAAGCGTGGCAAGAGCACACTGAAGCTGATGAAGACATTCCGCAACGGCAACGCACAAAACTTCTGGAACGCTTTCGTGGCTAACCGCATGACTAAGGAGGCACGCGCCGCTTACGAGAAGCACAAGCTCGGCACTATGAAGTTGCAGCCGTTCTACGAGAACGCTATGGACGACATGGCGCAGGAGTTCTTCAAGAATCTAACCGGCGAGGTGCCTGCTTTCTATAAGGGCATGGGCACATATCCGACGCTCGCTACTACACAGAGCAAGCTGATGTTCGACAACGACTCTACGACATACTACCACTGCGGTCAGAGCCAGTCTACTGGCGACTGGGTGGGTGCCGACCTGGGTGCAGTGCGCGACGTTCGTGAGGTGAAGATACTTCAGGGTCGCAACTCTGTTGACGATGTCGACTACTTCGACAACGTAGTGCTCGAGGCTTCTGCCGACGGCAAGTTGTGGACACAGCTCACTGGCGAATTGCTCAAGACTTACATCATCCACTGGAAGGGCGAGCCGGTAAAGGCACGCTACGTTCGCATCCGCAAGGCTGAGTCGGAGAAGAAGAGCTGGATTGCTGTGCGCGAGTTCATGGTTAACCCCACAACTCCAGAGAGCCTCAACTTCAAGGTTGAATCAGCAAATCTCGACGCTGCCATGTTCGGCTTCGACAAGAACCCCGTAACATCGTTCCGCAACAGCGGAAAGACTTCGTTCTCTGTCGTTCCCGGCACAAAGGCATATACCATGCTCCTCAATGTAGAGCCGGGCAATGCCGTTAAGTTCAACCAGTACGACAAGAAGGGTAAGCTCCTCGCTTCTACCGACATCAACAACTCGTTCTTCAACGTAGAACTCAACAAGAAGGCTGCGAAGGCTGAGATTGAGGGCAACGTAGAGGTGTTCGAGATAATCGCTAAGTAAAAAAACGGATGGCAAGCCATAAACAGCTTGCCATCCGTTTTTTTTGTTATAACTTTTTTGCTACAATCCCAATAAAGCCTTAACTTTGTACTCCGAAAAGATTTAAGGATAATTATTTATGGATTTTAATTTTATCGGGACTATCTGGTCTCTTCTTCCTCCCGTCGTAGCCATTGCGCTGGCACTGAAGACCAAGGAGGTATATTCATCGTTATTCATAGGTATTGTGCTCGGTGCTATATTATACAGCATGTCGATGGGCACAGGTTTTGAAGGCTTCTTGACTCATCTGCTCAACAACACCGTTGGTACGGGAGCTGACACCAAGCAGTATGGTCTTATTTCCTGCCTGTCCGACCCGTGGAACGTAGGCATCATCGTATTCCTTGTCGTTCTGGGTTCTATCGTGTCGCTTATGAACAAGGCAGGCGGATCGGCTGCTTTCGGTCGCTGGGCTTCAAAACACATCAAGACAAAGATAGGTGCGCAGATTTCGACTATCATTCTCGGTCTACTCATCTTCATCGACGACTACTTCAACTGCCTCACAGTAGGTTCGGTGATGCGCCCGATAACCGTACGCCATGGCATTACAAAAGAGAAGCTCGCCTACCTTATCGACTCCACTGCTGCCCCTGTCTGCATCATATCACCCATATCGAGCTGGGCGGCAGCCGTGTCGGGTTTCGTATCGGGTGGTGAGAATGGTCTGGCATTGTTCTGCCAAGCCATACCGTTCAACTTCTACGCTTTCTTCACAATCATCTTCATATTTATGATTGTGTTGTCGGGTTTCGACTTCAAGGCGATGAGCAAGTACGACGCACGTCTGCAGGAATGGTACGAACGCACCGGCGGTCAGGTAGATGAGGTGATTGACACCAAACTGCAAATCGTGGAGCACGGTGTGGGTGCCAAGCAAGACTGCAAGAAACCAGTAACGATAAAGGGTTCGGTTGCCGACCTTGTAGTGCCTATCCTGATGCTCATCGTGTTCTGCATGGCTGGCATGGTTTACTCCGGAGGATATTTCGACGCAACGAGCACTTGCTACCACAACTTCGTAGATGCATTTGCTGCAAGCAACGCTTCTGTCGGACTGGTTATCGGTTCGCTTGCAGCGTTGATTCTTACAATAACAATGTTCGTGGCACGCCGCACGTTGAAGTTCGACAATGCCATGAGCTGTCTTATAAAAGGCTTCGAAGCGATGGTTCCTGCCATACTGATTCTCACCCTTGCATGGACACTGAAAAGCATGACCGACTCACTTGGCGCAGCCGAATACGTGTCGGGCGTTGTGGCAAGCACGGCTTCTGGTCTGCAGATGCTGCTGCCGGCTATAATCTTCATCGTTGCAGCGTTGCTCGCCTTTGCCACCGGCACCTCTTGGGGAACATTCGGCATACTCATCCCTATCTGCATCGCCGTATTCCCTGCTACCGCTCCGCTGCGCATCATCTCCATCTCGGCGTGCATGGCAGGTGCAGTCTGCGGCGACCATGTGTCTCCAATCTCCGACACCACCATTATGGCGTCAGCTGGTGCCGAGTGCAAGCACGTTCACCACGTGTCGTCGCAGTTGCCCTACGCCCTGACAGTAGCCGCTGTGTCGTTCCTTACCTTTGCCGTAGCCGGCTTCACACAGCAGCTCGGCATCGTAGCCAGTGCTGCCATTTCCTGGATCTTAGGCATAGCAATGCTTTTCTCTGCACTATGGGTACTGAGAAAAATTGGTTACAAGCAATAAATCTACCATATCTATCAGCATCGGCGTAACAAGCTGTGTATAACAAAATAAAGGCTGACAGATAGGCTGACAGATAGCTAAAAACATAAGTTATCTGCCAGCCTATCTGTCAGCCTTTATAATATTTCCAGCGCAATAGCTGCGCAGGCCTCCGCATCTGCGAGGGCATGATGATGTTGTGTCAAGTCATAACCGCAGCGGGCTGCTATAACGTCAAGCGTATGACGACCTTTGGGCCAGACCTTGCGCGAGGCGATGCAAGTGCAGTAGAAGTCGTAGTCGGGATAGTCCATTTGATAGACGCGGAAGACGGCTTTCAGACAGCTCTCGTCGAACGCCTTGTTATGCGCCACAAGCGGAAGCCCCGCTATCTTCGGCTCAATCTGCTTCCATACTTCGGGGAAGACCGGCGCACTGTCTGTATCAGAAGCGCAAAGACCATGCACCTGACTGCACCAATAGTTGTAATACTCTGGCTCTGGCTTGATGAGCGAGTAGAAACGATCCACCACCTCACCTCCTCTAACAATAACCACGCCAACAGCGCATACCGAAGAACGCTCATTGTTGGCGGTTTCAAAATCTATAGCTGCAAAATCTTTCATTGTTGCAAGGTCATTTTTTATTTGTTCTACGTTAGTAACGAAATACAAATATACAGTTTTTTTGTGGCACAACTACTTCTTTTAATATCTTTATCACAGATACTCGTGCAAATAAATGTAAGTTTACATCAAATACTCGTGCAAATAAATGTGATTTCCATAAACTCATCCGCTAAAAAACATAACAGCAAATCCTCGCTTGCCACTGATTTGCAACAAAATCGAGGTTCTGTTGCCAATGATTTACAACAAAAATTTATAGCTATTGCCACTGATTTAAGACAAAAAAGTTGTATCTTTGCCCATGAATTAAAACAAACGCTATGTTCAAACGCAAGATATTAAGCAAATTAGAAGCATGGAAAAAACTAAAAATGGAGTTATGCAAACCACGGCATAACTCCATTCTTATTTTAATTAACCTTATCTAAAGATGTCAAAAAAGAGTAAGTATAAAATGCACATACGCTCAAAAAGAATACAAACTATTTGGCAAATAAAGTTAACGAAAAAAACAACGTCTATTTGATGTAAAAGGTGAAACAATAGGCATTGCCATCCACGGAGACGTCAACAACCACATTCCCTTTCTTCAGCGTTGTCCACTTTCCATCGACCTCTGCGGTTTTGAAATGGAACTTGTTCCTTAGTTCCGATTTTATGTAGTTATAGGCACGTTTGTTGTAGACACGAATCGAGACGAAAGGTCCGAAGCCAACGCTTCCTGCTATCAGCACAGAAGAGTTACCCTTACCATATTTAATCGGACTGCCGTCTGCCGCCACCATACAATTCTTATAGTAGACATCCTCATAGTAGAAGTCGTTCAACTCAGGGTCGTGATAGCGCCCGCGAAACGCATAGCCGCTCCTTTCCGCAATCTTCTTAATACCAACGCTGCCCTCTTTCACACTCTTTATCAGCTCACCAATGCTAAAGATATCATCAAAAGTCGCACGCTGCGCCGCAACCATCTGCTGCGCACCCATCACGGAAGACTGGCTATAGCAGCAAAGCGAGCAGGTCAGGAACGTCAGAAAAGATATTAATGCTTTCATATTGTATGGTTTAAGTAAATGTTTTATTGACGCTGCAGAGTTTACATTTTTCGGATATGATAGCGGCGGCTTTTTTGCATATTCTTCAGCGTGTTTTCGCGCTTCCTGCGCTTGGATTCTATTACTATCATAATTCAAAGACTTTTTTGCCAAAACGGTTTATGATATCAGATTCGATTTTATATGGAAGGTTATAACATCCACAGTATTTGCAACCAGTTATTTCTCAATAGTTTGTGAGTAATAAGTCAGAAATATGGTCGTAAACTTTAAGGGTACATTCTAAAGGGTGAAGATTTAACGCTTTTATTGTTTCTTAACTCGGTTGGAGTGTCAATTTAGGCGTTTTCTTCTCTTTTCGGTGCAATTTCCTTTCCGTTATTCCACTTCTATTTTGGCTTACTCCTAAACCTCTGCAAAGGTACGATATTTTTCGGATATTCGTCCGTTCCATTATCATTTGTAGATTCAGTTTACGTGCCGTACTGCAATATGTCAATAAATCAACTACACATAAAGAGGCAAGGGAATGAGAAAAAGAAATCTATTATTTGAGAGGGAGTGCAGCCTTCCGCTTGACCTATTTGTTTCGACTAAAATTCATCCTCGTGAAATAAAAATAAATGATATGTGTAATAGGTTCTCGAATCAAGAATACTTTTCCTTGATTTCGTCATTGCGTCACCATAACGCCAATGTGGTCAAAAAAAACTAAATTCTAATAAATTCTGTTTTAACAGCTAAATGACCTCCAAATTAATTTTACCGTCATCCTTAATGTCCTTGACTTTTACTTGTATGCGCTGTTTAGGCTTAAAATCGTAGATTTGCACTCCTTTCTTTTTCAAAACCGATTTGTGAACCAATCCTATGTGGTCGGATAAGAATTTCACAAATAGGCCAAACGGCTTTATGTTTGTAATCACACCATCGTAGATGCCTCCTATTTCAATCTTTTGGGAATCTTGCAACACTTTCCCCGTCAGAGCATTAAGAATTTTTCCTTCTTTAGTTTTTCCTTCGATTATACCGTTTTCCACATCGTAATGGATATGGATAAATGTTCCTATTTTACGAAATGAACCATCAACAAGCAATCTATCGTTATACGAATGCAAACAATAATACACCTCGTCCTCAAGTTGTGTCACTTTACTTATGTTTGTAGCGTTATACGTTTTCTTAGAAAGTATGTTTGTACAATAACTCTCACCCTTGTTGCGACATAGAACAATGTTCTCGAATACCATGTCCATATAATTAAATTTCGGGTAGAGCAAACACTCTCCGTCGGGTGTGTAAAGTCCTTGCAATGTAACCGTTTGTGTGTTCCAGCCTCGTCCGTATTCCTTCATGCGTTCCGCAATCACATACCCATCTTTTTCGTAAGCAGCAGAGAGATGGTCAGTCTTTTCCTTTCCGGACAAGTCATATAAAAGGATTTTGTTCTCATTATCGAGACAATGTTCGTCTTTCGATAACAATAAGTAGTCATTGAAGTATGAAACTTCTCCTTTTACGGTTTTGATGAATGCTCCTTCCGCTGAAATAATGTCGTGCCCGTTTCCGATAAAGACCCCGTTGGGCAATCGCTCCAAAGACCCGTATTTGCATGAAATGATTTCCGTCCCATCTGCCGCGTCTATGCCATACAAGCTAAAGCAGGATGTCTTCTTCACCCCGTTGGCATACACCTCCGCCACTTCCTTTACGCGGTTTCCGTTGATGTCTACCTTCCCCGAACGGTTGTATTCTTTCGCTTCAGCCACACCATCTTCAGAGAAGATACCTATCTCACTGACATCGTTGAACCAAGGTAGAAACAGCGAGAAATCCGGATTCAGCCACACGTGATGTCTATTCCAATAGTCATATCTTTCTTGTTCTAGAAATAATTCTATGATTCCGTCTTGCCGAATATTGATGGATGTTGCGTTCCAAAATAGAGGAATCAACGCCCGTCCTTCAGTGTCGTATAAGGCGAAATAGCTAAGCCCTTTGGTGACGCTGATTTGTTTCTTCTTTTCACAAATGATATACTTTCCCTCTGCATGAATCTCGTGGAACTCAAAGGGTACTACCACATCAATGCTACCGACAGAAGTTTTTCTGTATACTCCTTTTAGTTGATTAGTATTGGATTTATAAGCATATAGTCCCACAAAGAGATTGTCCATCAAAGCACATTCTTCCGTTATGCTCTTGGAATCTACCGTCGTACCGCCTTCATAGTGAAGTAAGCCTTCTGCATCTACGCACCCCACCTTTCCGTCCAATTCAAACTCCACCGGATAATTCTCAGCTCGTGTCTTGCGCATTTGGTATAAAACAGGAGTCAGCGGACGGTTGTCGTATGTCAGGCATTGCATACCATACCCATAGGGAGATGCAATAATGAAGTTATCGAAAACAGCATCTATGTTGTTGGCTTTAATCTTCATCGGCAGCATCTTACCTTCCTTTATCAAAGTCCAATTCTCCACCCACTTGTGCGCTATTATTTCCTGCTGCAAATGTTCACAACAAACATACGTTCCGTTAAAGTGATATATAGTCTTGAATTGGTGCTCTTCGCCCAATATGATATTTCCACTATAGTCGATAATACATTTGTATTCATCCCTATATGGTTCCTTGGATGCAGCAATCAACTCACCTTTAGCCCCAGCCTCCAAGTATTTATAACCGGATAGAAGAGGAGCGGTGTCATGCAAGTTGTACAAGTTGTACCGCTGTTCTTTTCGGGTGATTATGTAATCGGTCGAGATAGGTACGATGGAATCAAACTGCGGAGTAAGCACTTCATGCCCCTCATTGTCGAATAGTCCGAACACAATGCACTTGGAAATATAATTCGCATACGCGAATCTCTCTTCCGTTGATTGCGTTTTATAGAAACCATAATCTGCAGGTATCACATTGTCAAATGCCAGGGGGACGATGGTCTTGCCCTGAAGAGTCATCACTCCCATGCCCCCTTCGCGCCTTACGAGAATGCAGTCCTCTGATATATATTCTATTTCACTATATTGTGGAGCAAGCATTTCAACACCCGATTTGTGCAGTCCTAAAAGTTTGTCTCCCTGCATCACGAGATTCACCTCACTGTCCATCTTACTATATATGTATCCATCTTGATGCAGCATATAGGCTCGGCCCTTTATGGTAATAGTCCCAGCTGCAATATCTACTTGTTCTATCTCTACGGTTTGTCGGTTTGGGAATACCAAGAACTTCATACATTGTCTATTGTAACCGCCTCTTTTCTTGAAATGAAACGTAAGCAGATAGAATCCCCACCGTATGTTCTCAAGCTGATACTCATCTGTTGTGGACACCGTTTTTAGGATGGAGCTCGAACCCCATATTCGCCATTCCTTTTTAGAGGCAATAAGATAGATGTCATCAGCTAAGTGCTTGATGAAGCTGCAAACGCAAGGGATGACGATACCTCCGGCACGATTGGCCAGTCCCCATCGGCGAGCTTTCTTCACGTCGAACATTCCGAGATGCATGTTCCATTCTACGTCCGAATATATAGGTGCCGTCAGCGTTTGTGAGTGATACATGAATCCCCATGCACCATTCTTCTCGTACACACTCGCTCGTTCCTGCTTCTCGATGATTTCCTGCTTTATTCTTTCTATGCGCACACACTCAGCTTGTTGCAGCTCCAGTTCCCGTTGCTTCCGGTCCATCAGCCCTTGCAACAGCTCTGCGCGCGAGCGTTCCAGTTCCTCAAGACGAAGTTTTACTGCAGGATTTGCCTTATAGTAAATCTCGTCGGCATCCACATAGTAAGGTTTGAAGTTCTCTGTGTCATATTTCAGTTGCTCAAGCGAAATGTATTCAGCTTCCGAGAAACTGCCGTCGGCATCCAGCCATTGACAACACAACACCAGTTCTCCGCGTTCGCGCGATAGCTCCTGTGCTTTTTTGTCCAAGATGAAGACATTGCGCTTGTTGGCGTAATAGATGTCCTTGCACATCATGTTGTGCAAGTTTACATATTCCTTGTTGTCGTCAAAGTTGAACACCCATACGATGAAGTATCCATTCAGTCGGTAGAATATGTCACGGTCTACTACAACGCTCAGGAACGTGGTGGACAATTGTAGTTCGAACACTATATTCATCCCCTTGTATTGCGCTTGCACGTCCGGTCTGCGCCAGTTCATATAAGGCAACTGGCTGTCAATCCGTTTCTCTATCTGTACCCCGTCGATACCCATTTCCCTGCTTTTCTCGTCTTGCAGCACATCGGCTATCAAGTGCTTCAGTTCCTGATGGCGCTTGCTCTCGTTCACCTTTCCGTATTTTCTGATTTCAATTTCCTCCTTGGTGAGTTGCGTCGTGGTCTTGATGGGGCAGTCTTCGCTGTCATACAGATGCGAGAAATATGAAACCACGCCACGCTGGCACTTCCGTCCGCAGAGCTTAAGCATCTGGTGACAGTAGGGGCAAATCAAACGCGGCTTTCCCATTAGGATAGACTCTTCCAATGCACGTCTCCAGTGCATCAGTTCATGTTCCGACTTACTCAAAAACTCGTTGGCTTGGTATATCTGTTCCTCTTTTATGTCGAAGACTTCATTAATTGTGTATTCCATATTATAAAAGAATAGTAACAAGACTCTTAATCATTAATAAACTCATCTAATCGTGTATAGCTTTGCCATGTAACATTTTTGCAAAGTTTGTCTATATCGATTAAATATGATGAATATGAAGGATCTCTATTCTTTTTCGTTCTATGAAAATCAAGATATGAGCATATTGCTCCTATTGTAAGACTACCTGCAATTGAAGCCGTGTTAAACGGATCTTTAACAAGGGCTGCAAAAGTACCTAAAGCCGTAAGTGAAACTGGAACTCCTGTTGTTATAGCCAAACCTGCTATTTCTCCCCATTTATCCATACTCTTTTTGTATTGCTCTTTCGAGTCTAACAAATCATTTATAAAATCCATTTCTACCTGCCCAGCATATTGAAGATTCGAAATTCTTGCAAGATGACTAGTCAAATCATCAAATTTATCTCTCAATAGATTTCGCTCATCTTTTCTTTTGTTGATAAAAGAGATAAGATTACATGAACTCACTTCACCGATATTCTGCGGCACAACATCCTCTAATGTAATAGAGCAAAAGAACCCTTTTGCCGTAGGGTCTTGAAGGAAATCACCAAAATTCGCATTTTCACAGAAATAAGGATTGATTGACCACGCATCAAAATCATCTGTCCCTCTGTTAAGATTACGTATTCTTGCAACAACTTGCGACAATTTGAACATATACCCTCTTGCTAATTCTTTTGATAAATGAAGCCATTTGTTTTCGTCAATAAAGTGTTTTCCAATTAAATCAAGATACGGATATAGTCTATTGTCGATTTTTCCTGGATGAATTCTATCTTCATCCGAGGGGATAAGACCTGCAGGCATACGATTCTCTATCTTGTCGCAAAGTTTTAGAAATTCATCAAAAGTATCCTCTCTATCCTTGTCATCCAATTTAATATTTCTAACCAAGTCTGCATCAACTAATGCTTTAATTTCATCACTATCATTTGGAGTATAACCTTCAGGAACAATTCTATAA
>ERZ791794.732-NODE-732-length-20815-cov-3.701686_pt1 | contig 20815 bp, 16 predicted proteins | sample MGYA00510312_ERZ791794 | MGnify/ENA primary metagenome ERZ791794 (study PRJEB30046, sample SAMN00791977) | human gut metagenome | study: EMG produced TPA metagenomics assembly of the A metagenome-wide association study of gut microbiota in type 2... | reverse complement strand
ATATTTTAATATGATGATGATCGTGGATACGAAGGAATGCCCGAAGCAGTTCGGAGATGTGGCAGATGAGTTAAAGGCTCTTGGTGACGAAATTGGTGTTGAAATCAAATGTCAGAAGGAAGAAATTTTTGATAAGATGCATCGTATCTAGTTTTCAAATAAATACACAAATTAAGGGAGCAGAAGCATGATTAACTTACGCGAAGTAGTAGAAACGAATGAAATGATCGACAAGGAGAATCTTGACGTCCGTACCATTACGCTGGGAATCAGTCTGTTAGACTGCATTGATTCAGATTTGCAGCGTTTAAATGATAGGATTTATCATAAGATTTATGATGCTGCCAGGGATCTGGTAAGAACCGGTGAAGAAATTTCCAAGGAATTTGGAATTCCTATTGTGAACAAACGTATTTCAGTGACACCGATTGGTCTGATCGGCGGGGCAGCATGCAAAACAAAAGAAGATTTTGTGGAGATTGCAAAGACCTTAGATCGTGTGGCCAAGGATGTCGGAGTGAACTTTATCGGAGGATATTCGGCATTGGTTGCAAAGGGAATGACACCGGCAGAGGAGCTTTTGATCCGCTCCATTCCGATGGCTCTGTCCCGGACAGAACGAATTATGTCATCCGTAAACCTGGGTTCTACCAAAACCGGTATCAATATGGATGCGGTGAAGCTGATGGGAGAAGTAATCAAGGAAACGGCTGTCTTAACAAAGGACAAGGATTCTTTAGGGTGTACGAAGCTTGTCGTTCTCTGCAATGCACCGGATGATAACCCGTTCATGGCAGGTGCATTCCACGGTGTAACCGAAGCAGACAAGATCATCAATGTCGGTGTCAGTGGTCCGGGTGTGGTAAAGACTGCCCTGACAAAGGTCCGTGGAAAGAACTTTGAGGTTCTGTGTGAAACAATTAAAAAGACGGCATTTAAGGTAACAAGAGTCGGGCAGCTTGTAGCACAGGAGGCCTCCAGACGTCTTAATGTTCCGTTCGGTATTGTCGATCTGTCTCTGGCACCGACTCCGGCGATCGGAGATTCCGTAGCAGATATTTTGTGTGAAATTGGATTAGAGCATGCCGGAGCACCGGGAACGACCGCTGCACTTGCGTTATTAAACGATCAGGTGAAAAAAGGCGGCGTTATGGCTTCCTCCTATGTTGGAGGATTGAGCGGTGCGTTTATTCCGGTCAGCGAAGATCAGGGAATGATCGATGCAGTAGATGCCGGTGCTCTTACTATTGAAAAGCTGGAAGCCATGACCTGCGTATGCTCGGTTGGACTTGACATGATTGCCATTCCGGGAGATACTCCGGATACAACCATCTCCGGAATCATTGCGGATGAAATGGCAATCGGTATGATTAACCAGAAGACAACAGCTGTCCGTATCATTCCTGTGATTGGGAAGGGTGTTGGTGAGAATGTAGAATTCGGAGGCCTTCTTGGACACGCACCCATCATGCCGGTCAACGGCTTTTCCTGCGAAGCTTTTGTGAACCGGGGAGGACGGATTCCTGCACCGATTCACAGTTTTAAGAATTAAAAATAACGTTCAGGTGGTTTAAGATAATCTTAAGAATCCCCACATTGTCCTGCGGGGATAAATATGCTATAGTCTGTATACAATATTGTTTGACTATACAAGATCATGAGGTGTGGAATGAAATTAAACAAAAAGCGGAAGACATTATTTGTTGCAGTACTTATGTTTTTATTCTTAAGTCTGCTGGCTGGCTGTGGCGGCAAGAAGACAGAAGAAGCAGGTACCGAAAGACCGGAGTATATCTATGTGCCGGAATATTTTAATCTTGGAAGCTCGGATTATATCGGTTCTGCCATTAACTATGAAAATGAAGTCTTTTATTACACGGAAGCATGGGATGATGAAACAGGAAAAAGCAGGACCGGCATTTCGAAATATAATTTCGAGAGCAGGAAATCCGAAATGATTTCCCTTGACGTTGGAGAAGCTTCTGTTTCTGCCATGCAGATAACGCCGGATGGTAAGATTGCCCTGCTGATTTATGAATGGACCAATACAGAGGATGAAAATGGTGAGTATCAGGATGGCTCAGGCAGCTATGCCCTCTGCTATATGGATCCGGAGAGTGGGGAGATTACCGGTCAGAAAGAGCTTTCGGAAGAGAATGGTGTCGCAAAGGATGCTTACCTTGGAAGCTTCTATATCGACGCACAGGGAAATAACTATCTCTTTAACAGCAGTGACCCCTGTATTTATGTGCTTTCCGGTGATCTGCAAATGGTTGCAGCTATATCCCTGTCCGATTATATCAATCAGATGTTTGCATCAAAGGATGGAGAAATTTATGTAACTCTTTATGGAAATACCGGTACGGAGATCCGTAAGATTGACCTTACGAAAAAGGCTTTGTCTGATCCATTGAAGTTCGATAAGGAGCTGATGAACATCAATGGTTGTATGACAGGTATCAGCTGTGACTTTCTGGTAAATGATCAGAATACGGTTTATGCAGCCGATGTGACAGCAGGAACCTTTACGAAGCTTTTTGACTGGCTGGATGCTGATGTGAACGGCAATAATGTGAATTACTTTGGTGAACTGCCGGATGGAAGAATCTGGGTTATTACTTCTACCTATGACGGTAATAATAATGAAGCAGAGCTTTTGCTTCTGGAAAAGAAAAAATCCTCAGAGGTTGCACAGAAGGAAGAAGTAACACTCGGAACACTGTGGCTTGATGATAATGTGAAGAGCGCCATAATTGACTTTAATAAGAGCAGCGACAAGTACCATATTTCCGTGAAGACCTATGGACAGGATGACTGGGAGTCGGGACTGACCCAGTTTAATGCCGATGTGGCATCGGGAAGCGGTCCTGACCTTGTAGATTTTTCCAATCTGAATTATACGCTCTATGCGGAAAAGGGCGTGTTTGAAGATCTGTACCCTTATATGGAAAAGAGCGGCTTAAAGAAGGAGAATTACGTTGAGAACGTGCTGGAAGCCTATGAGATGGATGGAAAGTTATATGGATTCACAACGGAATTTTCAATCTATACCATCGTTGGTAAGCAATCTGTTTTAGGAGAACTTTCCGGATGGACACTTTCAGAAATGATGGACTTTATCGATCAGCATAAGGACAGCGAGGTATTTCCCTATGCTTCCCAGCAGTATATGCTGTATCTTCTGGTATATAATAATATGGATGAGTTCATTGACTGGGAGAGTGGAAAGTGTTCCTTTGACGGTTCGGAATTTGCAAGAATTCTGGAATATACGAAGACCCTTCCGGAACAGTATAACGATGATGCTGAGGAAGAGGGAGAAGCAACCAAACTTCGAAATAATAAATTGCTTCTGCTGATGCAATCGGTAAGCTCCGTAGAGGAATGCCAGATGCTGGAAGGCATGATGGGGGAGAAGCCGGTTTATGTAGGATATCCGAATAAGGACCGTGAAGGGAATCTGATCAGTGCGGTCGGCGGCTGTCTTGCTATTTCTTCCAAATCCGGGAATAAGGAAGCAGCGTGGGCGTTTTTACAGACACTGCTTACGGAAGACTATCAGAACAGTCTCGTGGACGGCTTTGGATGGAGTGGATTCCCGATTCTGAAATCCGCACTGGAGCTTCAGTTTGAGAAGGATATGACACCGGAGTATTATACGGATGAAAATGGCGAACAGGTGGAACAGCCGAAGACCACCTGGGGCTATGGTAACGATTTTGAAATGGATATTTATGCAGCTAAACAGGAAGACATTGATCAGGTGAGGGGCTTGATTGCTTCCGCAAAGAAAAGGCAGAATAATGTAGATGAAGAACTGATTAACATTATTTCAGAGGAAACGGAGCCGTTCTTTAAGGGACAGAAATCTGCTTCCGATGTTTCGAATGTCATTCAGAACAGAATTCAGGTTTATGTCAATGAAAATCGCTAAGCATACAGGAAAAAGAGGAGAGAAAAATCCCTCCGCAATCAGAGCAGGTAAAACCGGTAGTCATAAGAATCCGGGGAAGTGGATGGCCAATGGCTTTCTGCTTCCCAGTATTCTGGGAGTATTGCTGTTTTTTGTCCTGCCCTTTTTTATTGTAATTTATTATTCGGTGATTGATAATCCGATCAATGCAGAGTTTGTAGGCTTTGACAATTTTAAAATGGTATTTGAGAACGCAGCATTTCGTCAGGCAGCATTTAATACGATGACATTTTCGGCAATAGCAATGCCATTAGCGGTTGTTTTATCACTTCTTCTGGCAATTCTGATGGAAAGTAAGATCCCCTTTAAAAGCCAGTTCCGGACCTTTTTCTTAAGTCCGATGATGGTGCCGATTGCTTCAGTGGTACTGATCTGGCAGGTGCTGTTCCATTATAACGGAATGATGAATGAGGTCATCGGTTGGTTCGGAAAAGACAGGATTGACTGGCTGAATTCTGATTATGCGCAGGTGGTGATTATTGTATTGTTTCTATGGAAAAACCTGGGCTATAATATGATTTTGTTTATGTCTGCCCTGAGCAGTATACCGAAGGATATCTTAGAGGTAGCGGTATTGGAGAGTGCAACGCCGATGCAGATTTTCTGGCATATCAAGCTCCGGTATCTGTCCTCGACCATTTTGTTTGTGACAATTATGTCATTGATTAATTCTTTTAAGGTATTCCGGGAAATCTATCTGTTAAAGGGAGATTATCCTTATCCGACGATGTATATGCTCCAGCATTTTATGAACAATACGTTCAGCAAGTTGGATTATCAGAAAATGTCTGCGGCGGCCATTATGATGGCAGTTGTGATGGTTATCATTATCGGTATCCTTTTCCTTACCGAGAATTATTTTGGAAAGGATGTGGAAGGATGAGCTTGAAGAGAAGGGATCCTGCGGAGCTCTGGAGCCGCCGGCTGAAACGCAGGAAGAAAATTAAAAATACCCGTCGGATGATACGGATTCTGTTGGGAACGATGGTGGCAGGATGCTTTGCCGTACTGTTCCTGATGCCGATTATCTTAACGATTACCAATTCGTTTATGTCATCATCAGAGATTGCCGCCAACTATGGACAGGTTTTTGCCACAACGGATTCCGGGGGCAAGGTATTTATTTCATCTAAGGTAAATTTAAAATTTATTCCGGATATGGTATCCTTCAGCCAGTATGTAACGGTTCTGTTTAAGAGTCCGGATTATCTGCTGAAATTCTGGAATTCCGTAATCCTGGTTGTGCCGATTGTGGTTTTTCAGTTACTGGTAGCGGCAGGTGCCTCATTCGGATTTTCAAGATACCGGGGAAGAATCAAGGAAATGATTTTCTTTGTTTATATTATTTTAATGCTGATGCCGTATCAGGTGACTCTGGTTCCCAATTATCTGGTTTCGGACTGGCTGCATATTTTAGATACCAACTGGGCGATCTGGCTGCCGGGAATTTTCTCACCGTTTGCGGTATTTCTTCTGACGAAGTACATGCGGCGAATTCCGGTTTCCGTGATGGAGGCGGCACAGATTGACGGTGCAGGCGAGTGGCAGATTTTTACGAAAATCTGTATGCCGCTTTGTAAGGGTGCAATGTGCTCTATTGCGATTTTGATTTTTATTGATTATTGGAATATGGTGGAACAGCCATTGATCCTGTTGTCGGATTCCAATAAGCATCCGTTGTCCGTATTTTTATCGAAGATTAATTCGGGGGAAATCGGACTTGCATTTGCTGTTGCAACAATTTATATGGTTCCGCCCATTCTGGTGTTCCTTTACGGAGAGGATTATCTGGTAGAAGGAATCACGTATCAGGGTGGAATTAAGGGATAGTGCTGGATGAGGAGAGAAACGATGGAAGAGAAGAATACAACGAAAAGAAGAGAATGGGTGAAGAACGCAGCAATCATATTCTTAACGATCATGTTGCTGTTGACGTTCTTTTCCAACACGATTATGAATTATTCCCTGCCGGAGGTGGCAACACAGTATGTGCAGACCGGAACGATCACGGAAAAGGTGCGCGGAACCGGTAAGGTGGAGGCTTCTGATCCGTATAATGTCATTGCGAAGGAATCCCGTGTCATCACCAGTGTAGCGGTAAAGCAGGGGGATATCGTAGAAAAGGATCAGGTAATTTATTATCTGGAAGAATCCGAGAGCGATGAACTTACGAAGGCTGAACAGGAGCTGGAGGATCTGGAACTGAATTATATGAAGGGACTGTTCGGAGCGAATGTCTCTCCGGAGGTCATTACGAAGGTTGCAAATGGAAATATCGATAGCTTCAGCCAGTTACAGGCCAAGGTGACCGATATGCAGAACCGTTTGGAGGCTGCAAAGAAGCGGGTAGAGGAATGCCAGAAAAACGTGGATGATCTGACCTTACAGAGCACGAAGGATACCAATAATGCCGGTGTGAGCACCAAGAATGAGGAATTGACGAAGGATCAGGCAACGACAGACCTCACCGAGGCACAGAACCGGTTTGAGAAGGACAAGGCAGCAACGATTGCCAGTCTGAATGCACAGATTACCGAACTGACTTCGCAGATCTCGGATCTGGAGAAGCTGCTTGCAAGTACGGGAACAACAGGTAGTACTTCTGGCAGTACGGGATCCGGGTCGGGTTCAACGACAGGGACAACGACTTCAGATTCTTACTATGCACAAAAGGCTACGGCTGTTGGAAACTTATATGATAAGATGAAGCTGATTTATGATGCGGCACAAAAAGATAATGATCTGAAGTCAAAAATACCTGCAAGTGTGGGAGATAAGAAAACAAGTACTCCGGAAGAAATGCAGAGTACGCTCGTAACAACAAAAAATATATTTAGTAAGCTTCAAGATGTTATTAATGCAGTGGAAGGTAAGGCAGATAGCTATACGACGTTATTTGCCGATTATAATGCGGCGCTGTTAGTCGTTCAGAACATTGAACAGAATGCATCTGATATTAATAAAAATTATGGGGATCAGCAAACTTCCTTAGCAAGCAAGAAAGCAGATTTAGCAAATCTCCAGAAGAAGCTTGCCGAAGTACAGGCAATCACGGCATCCTCAGATGGTGGTGTGCAGGATGCGCAGAACCGTCTGAATCAGGCAAACCGTAATATTTTAGAAATCACAACAGCCAACAGCCAGACGAGCGTGGCGTGGCAGAACCGTTTAGCTGATGCAAATGCGGCATTGAAGAATGCTCAGGCAGTCTATGACTTATTAAAGGAAGAACAGACCTCTCTTGCGGCAGATATTAATGCGGAACTGGATCTCTCCAAGACGAATAAGGACATTCAGAAAAAGAAAGAAGAGATAGAGAGGCTGAAGGAAAAGTCCATGGGTTCTGCAGTCAAAGCACCGGTGGCAGGAACAATTACTACGGTGAAATATGTGGCCGGTGAGACCACACAGCCGGAGGATGTCATGGCAGTAATCCAACCGGAGGGCAAGGGCTTTACCCTTTCTATCTCCGTGAGCAATGAACAGGCTAAGAAGGTGCAGATCGGTGATATGGCAGAATTGCAGAATTCCTGGTATTATGAGGATGCAAGGGTGATGCTGTCTGCGATTAAACCGGATCCGGATAACCCGGGAACCAATAAGCTGCTGGTATTTGATGTGAGTGGATCAACCATTCAGGCAGACCAGTCCTTAAGTATTTCCGTAGGACAGCGTAGTCAGGAATATGAACTGGTGGTACCGAACAGCGCCATCCGTGAGGATAACGATGGTAAGTTTATTCTGACAGTGGAATCCAAGAGCAGTCCGTTAGGAAACCGTTATATTGCAACCCGGGTCGGCGTGGAAGTATTGGCTTCGGATGATAATAATTCTGCAATTTCCGCCCCGCTTTATGGATGGGAATATGTTATTACGACATCCACGAAGCCGGTAGAAGCAGGAAAGCAGGTTCGTCTTGCAGATAATTCCTGATGAGGAATGCGTTAAGAACCATAAGAAAATGCAGGACAGTTGAGGAAAGGAATTTACAGTGGGAATAAGGCTTAAATGTTTTTTCTCCAATTTTACAATAAAGCAGATTGTGTTCAGCCTGATGGCGGTGGTATCGTTGCTGTTGTTTCTTATTTTAACCATCTGGTCACATCATCTGACCAGTCAGTTGACAGACCAGCAGGCTGCACAACGATGGGACAAGGACGGAAAAAGTGTTCAGGTAAGCTGCTACTTTACAGATCAGGTGAAGCTTACCGACATGGAGTTTATAGGGTTTAAAAAGAAGCTTGAACAGATGTTGAAGGAGACACTTCCTGCCGATGAATATAGTGAAGAGAATGACCGGCGTCTGGTGGTAGATGGCTATAGTGCCATGGGAAAGGTGACGGTTCTTAGTGAAAAGGGAAAGCTCACCGATGCTGATGCGATTGGAATCGGAGGAGATTATTTCCTGTTTCATCCGGTGAAACTCCTTTCCGGAGGATATTTTACCGGCGAGGATCTCATGCAGGACAGTATTATTCTGGATACGGAGGGTGCGTGGCAGCTGTTCGGATCCAATGATATTGTCGGGAAAAGTGTGATGATCGGCGGGGTGCCACATTATGTGGCAGGAGTCATTGAACGGGATGGCAGTAAATTTGCAAAGAGTGCCGGATTAAATAAGACGACGGTGTATCTGTCGGATGATTCCCTGCAGGCTTATGGAACAACAGCGGGCATCAGCAATTATGAGGTTCTTGCCCCAAACCCGGTCAGGCATTTCGTCTACAATGCCGTGAAGGATCAGCTTGGCGTGGCAGAGGATGATATGGTCGTTGTGGAGAATACGACACGGTTCAAGGTGGAGTCGCTGATTCCGGTGATTCTGGAATTCGGCACACGTTCCATGCAGAATGCCGCAATCCGGTTCCCTTTCTGGGAGAATGTGGCGCGCGGTTATGAAGATGTGTGTGCATTGATACTGATTTTTCAGTTTTTGTTTTTACTCATTCCGGGGACGATCCTGATTGCCTTTTTTATTTGGAAATGGAGGCATCGGACGTTTACCTGGAAAGATTTAGGCAACCATATCATAGATATAAGGGATGGTCTTCGAAAGAAGAGCAGGCGGGAAAAGGAAAAATGGGAGAATTTCTGATTCCCGGAAGGAAAGGAGGACAATTATGAAAAAGGTAATAGTATCGTTACTGGTTGCGGCACTTGTGATTGGGTGTTTTGCCGGATGCGGAAAGAAAGAAAAGGGTGACTTGCAGCAACAGGCAGTTTCCAGGGATTATGTGTATAAGCAGGAGGTTATTTCCTATAATGGAAGTGGTACAGCACCCAGCGGACTGATTCAGATCGGGGATAAGGTTTATGGTTACAGCTATGAATGGCGTGAGATGGATGGGGCTGTAACGCCAAGAGCAGATATTGAAGGCGGCGGAAACACTGAAAAAGAAGCAGAAGCAGAGGATGTCGATACGGCAACAGAAGAGACTGTGGCAGAACTGGAGCCCGGTACGGAGGAGGCAGCAGAGGACATTGCGGAAAGCTATTCTTCCATGATTTTTTATGAAATTCTGGAGGACGGCACCTTTGGGGAAGGACATGAGCTTCAGGGGGCACCGGATCAGTCCATTAATTCATTTGCAGCAGATTCACAGGGGAATCTTTACTGCCTGCGCAACGTGTATGTATATGATGACGGCAGTGATACCAGTGAGGATCTGTATTACTTAGAGCAGAAAACACTGGATGATGAAACCGTGTTCAGTGTAAATCTGAATGAACTTCCGGAAATAAAGAAGATTGTTGAACAGCAGGGCTGGCTTTATATTAATGGATTGTTTGCAGAAGAGGATGCGTTGTATCTTGTCTGCGGAAGCAGCATTCTGAAGTTTGATAAGAATGGAAACATGGTAGGCAATGTCATCAGACAGGATGCCGGAAATGTATTGGATGGTGCATCTGTTGTCCGTGGCAGAGACGGGAAATATGCAGCCATTAATTATGGGGATAATGGAATGAAGGTTTATCCGCTGGATCTTGCAAACGGTACAATCGGAACGGCTGCAGAGCTTGCGGGAAACAGCTACAGCTTCAGCTTTTATCCGGGTTCCGGATATGATTTTTATGTATCCGATAACTATGCGGTTTATGGATATAACCTTGGGGATACTACAGTTACGAAGCTCATGAGCTATGTGGATTCCGATATTGATGTCTGGCAGATCAATAATATTATTCCGATCAGTGATACCGAGTTTTATGGTTCATATTCCAGTGCCTCTGACTGGCAGGATGGAGTTTCTAAATTTACGAAGGTAGATCCGAAGGATGTCAAGGAGCGCCAGGTGATTACCCTTGCCATGGCAAGCACAGACTGGACGGTAAAAAGCCGGGTAATTGAGTTTAATAAAAAGAACGATACCTACCGGATCAGTCTGATTGATTATTCCTCTGAGTCAGGTGAGTATGAGGAAGGCATTTCCAGAATGAATACGGATATTGTATCCGGTAAAGTACCCGATATTATCCTGTTGGATGATTCCATGCCAACGGACAGCTATATCAGTAAGGGCCTGTTTGCAGATCTTCTTCCCATTATCGAAAAAGATGAGGAGATTGACCGTAATGACCTGATGCCGAATGTAATGGAAGCATTTTCCAGGGACGGAAAGCTATATCGTCTTATACCGTCTTATTCTATAAGAACGATTGTTGCAAAGACCTCAGATGTCGGGGAAGAACGTGGCTGGACCGTAGAAGAGGCGATGGCTCTCTGGGACTCCAAGCCGGAAGGAACGGAGTTTATTGCAGGAGCAACCAGAAGTGAGATGCTGAATATGTGTATGAGCTTTGCTGGCAGCCAGTTTGTGAATTACAGTACAGGGGATTGTGATTTTAACAATGAGGGCTTTCTGAATTTATTGGAATTCCTGAAACGCTTTCCGGTTGAAATTTCTGATGACTATTATACCGATGAATATTGGAGTTCCTATGACAGCCTGTGGAGAACCGGAAAGGTCATTACCCAGCAGATGTATCTGGGTGATTTCCGTAATCTCAACTATACAGAGAAGGGGACTTTCGGGGAACCGATTACCATGATTGGCTTTCCTTCCACAGATCAGGATGGCTCCGTTCTTGTACCGACCATGCAGTTTGCAATTTCTGCGAAGTCGAAGAATCAGGATGCCGCATGGCAGTTCCTGCGGTATTATCTGACAGAAGACTATCAGAATGAAGCACCCGGATTTCCTCTCAGCATGAAGGTATTGGAGAAGCGGGCCGAGGAAGCCATGGATCGTCCTTATTATATAGATGAGAATGGAAATAAGGAATATTATGATGATATTATCTATATTGATGATGTAGAGGTTACGATCGAACCGATGACCCGGGAAGAGGTAGATCACTTTATGGAGATCCTTAAGACCTTTAAGAATGTCGGTAGATATGATGATACACTGATTAATATCATTTCCGAAGAGGCAGAGCCTTATTTTAACGGACAGAAGAATGCAGGTGAGGTTGCACAGATTATCCAGAACCGTGCACAGATTTATCTTCATGAGATACAATAAAGAAACAGGGGAATGATCAGGGAGAACGGAATGAAAAAGCTGAAAGTGACAAAACTGCATGGTACGTTTCTGGCGATGAATCTGCTTCCCATTATCCTGATGGGTCTTGTCATTACCATATTCAGCGCTAACCGGTTTGCAGCATCCATGTACCACGAGGTTCAGGGGGGATTAAAGGATCTTTGCAATACGATTCAGGTAACGATAGATGAACTGTATCCCGGAGCATATCATGTGGAAGAAACGGAAGATGCAATTTATTTTATGAAGGGTGAGCATGTCCTTAATGGGGATTATGAGCTGATCGATTCTGTTAAAAAGGTTACCAACGTGGATATTACACTTTTTTATCAGGATATCCGGGTAGCAACAACGCTTGAGAACCATAAGGGTGAGCGTGTGGTCGGGACGCAGGTAAGCCCTGTGGTAAAGCGGGATGTATTAGATAAGGCTGATGATATGTTTTATTCATCTGTTATGGTGGAGGATGAGCGCTATTTTGCCTATTATGCACCATTGTTTGCGGAGGATGGAAGCTGTATCGGAATGATTTTTGTTGCACAGCCTTCGGCGAATGTGGAGAAGCTGATCCGTAATTCCATTATGCCGATGGTTGTGATCGCAATTCTTGTCATGATTCTGGTTGCATTTGTGACCATCCACTACACAACAGGTCTTGTAGATACGATTAAGAAGATCGAAACATATATGGCGAATATTGCAAAGGGACACCTTCATGATGCGTTGGATTATGAGGTGTTAAAGCGTGACGATGAGCTGGGAGAGATGGGAAGAAATGCGGTACGTATGCAGAAATCTCTGCGTGAGCTTGTGGAAGAGGACACCTTAACCGGACTCAATAACCGCCGCTGTGGAGAAAAAAAGCTGCATCAGACTTATGAGGACTATGCGAAGCGGGGTATCAGCTATTGTGTGGCACTTGGAGATATTGACTTCTTTAAGCTGGTCAATGATACCTATGGTCATGACTGTGGAGATGTGGTGCTGACCGAAATTGCAAAGAGACTGAAATATTTTATGCGTGGCAAGGGCTATGCGGTGCGATGGGGTGGTGAGGAATTTCTGCTGGTCTTTCCGGAATTCCATATCGATGAAGCAGAAGAGGTAATGAATGAATTTATCCATGAACTGGATGCACATTCGGTTTCCTACAAAGAAGAAACGGAAGTTCATATTACGATGACCTTTGGTATTGTGGAAGCCGGAGAACAGTTTGCTAACATTGACAGCATGGTAAGCGGTGCGGACCGGCGGCTTTATATCGGAAAGCAGAACGGGCGGAATCAGATTGTGGCAGAAGAACAATCCGAACAAGATTTGTAATCTTTTGTAATGGATTTGAAAAGACATCCTCCGGTAAAAAAGCTATACTGTAATTGGAAAGATTGCGTTCATTGGGAAGGCATTGGACAATTTACAGACAGCAAAAGAATGGAGGATAAAGAGTGAATCCAGTTTTCGAACAAATGAGCCGGATCGGAATTATTCCGGTCATTGCATTAGATGATGCAGGAGATGCCGCTCCCTTGGCAGAAGCATTATTAAACGGCGGAATATCCTGTGCAGAGGTGACGTTCCGGACAGCGGCGGCAGAAGAAACCATCCGGAAAATAAGTGAGGATTATCCGGAAATGCTGGTCGGGGCAGGAACAGTACTGACGACCGAACAGGCGGACAGTGCTGTTGCAGCAGGTGCGAAGTTTATTGTAAGTCCCGGATTGAATCCGGTAACCGTAAAGTATTGTCAGGCAAAGGGGGTCCCGGTGATTCCCGGAATCATGACTCCGTCGGAAATCGAACTGGCATTGAGTCTGGGGCTTACGGAAGTGAAATTCTTCCCGGCAGAAGCGGCAGGCGGTGTCAAGATGATTAAGGCATTGAGTGCACCTTATGGTAATGTGCGTTTCATGCCTACAGGTGGAATCAGCCCTGCCAATATGGAGGACTATTTAAGCTTTCCGAAGGTATTTGCCTGTGGAGGAAGCTGGATGGTGAAGAAGGATCTGATTCATGCCGGTGCATTTGGACAGATTACGGAATTATGCCGTCAGGCCGTACAGAGGAAGGAGGAAATCCGCTCATGTCAAAAGTAGTTACGATGGGGGAAATTATGCTCCGACTGTCAACCCCGAATTTTGAAAGGTTTATTCAGGCAGATGAATTTGATATTCATTATGGAGGCGGAGAGGCAAATGTTGCTGTTTCCCTTGCCAATTATGGACATGCTGCCGAATATGTGACGGCAGTACCCGACAATGAGATCGGGGAGTGCGCCATCGCTGCGCTGCGTAAGTATAATGTGGGTACGGCGCATATTGCACGCTGTGGGGAACGTCTTGGCATTTATTATCTGGAATCCGGTTCTGCCATGCGTCCGTCCAAGGTGGTGTATGACCGTGCTCATTCCTCAATTTCCACAGCAACGGAGCAGGAGTTTGATTTTGATGCCATTTTCGCTGATGCTGACTGGTTCCATTTTACCGGAATTACTCCGGCAATCTCGGATTCTGCGGCAGTGCTTACCGAGAAAGCACTGATTGCAGCTAAGAAGCAGGGTGTGAAGATTTCTGTGGATCTGAATTTCCGCAAGAAACTGTGGACATCCGAAAAGGCACAGCATGTCATGACCGGATTGATGAAATATGTGGATGTCTGCATTGGAAACGAAGAGGATGCGGAACTTGTACTTGGTTTTAAGCCGGCACAGACCGATGTAGTAAGCGGTAACCTCGAGCTTGCCGGATACCGTTCGATTTTTGAACAGATGGTAGAAAAGTTTGGATTTGAATATTGTGTTTCTTCCTTACGTGTCAGCCATTCGGCTTCCGATAACGGATGGTCGGCGTGCATGTATGCAAGGGATACGAAGGAATTCTATCACTCGAAGGAATATCGGATCCGTCCGATTGTAGATCGTGTGGGTGGAGGAGATTCCTTTGCAGCCGGTGTAATCTGCGGATTGCTGGATGGCAAGAAATTTCAGGATGCGTTGGAGTTCGCAGTAGCGGCTTCTGCATTAAAGCATACGATTCCGGGGGACTTTAATCTGGTGTCGCGGAGGGAAGTGGAAACTTTGGCTGGAGGAGATGCTTCCGGAAGAGTACAGCGATAGTCATAGCCAGAGAACTGACTTAAATTGTGTATTCCTGAATAGTTATAAGTAATGATAGAAAAGCCGGTGCATACCATGATATGCACCGGCTGATTTTATGCTGCCATGTATATGGGAAAATGATCCAGTGGATCATTTTTGAGTCTTGATAAAAGAAATCTGCTTTTCAATGGTTTCATCAGTCGGAAGATCAAATCCGAAATAGCGGACAGCATTCCGGTAGGAAATATCCTTCACAATTTCTTTTAAGGTCGCAAGGTCATCCGGAAATTCTCCGTTTTCTACCAGTTCACCAAGCAGATTACAAAGAATCCGCCGGAAGTATTCATGTCTTGTATAGGAGATGAAGCTCCGGGAGTCGGTCAGCATTCCGACAAAGCCGGACAGGTTGCCGGAGGCAGCCAGAGATAATAACTGGTTCTGCATGCCGTTTTTATGATCGTTAAACCACCAGGCGCTTCCATGCTGCAGCTTTGATATGGCGGTCGAATCCTGAAAGCATCCCATGATACAGTCAATTGCTTCGTTGTCGTGTGGATTAAGGCTGTAGAGGATGGTTTTCGGGAGCTCATCGGTTTCACACAGAGCGTTTAGGAACTCTGCCAGTGTGGAAACGGGAGCACAATCTCCGATACTGTCAAAGCCGGTATCGGCACCGATGCGGGCGAACATCTTGTGATTGTTGTCGCGGCGTACACCATAGTGAAGCTGCATCACCCAGTTGCGGTGCCGGTATTCCCGTCCAAGGAAAAGGAGGAGTGCCGTTTCATATTGCAGTTCCTCCTGAGCATCCACCATTTGTCCCTGCATTCTTTTGTTGAAGATTTCTTCGATAAGAGAGTCAGAGGCAGGAGAGAACATGACATAAGGCAGACCATGGTCACTGACAAGACATCCCAGGTTAGAAAAATAATCCATCCGGATGGAGAGAGCTTTTTTCAGATCCTCAAAGGTTGTAATCGAAATTCCCGAAACCTCCGCAAGGGTATGAATGTAATCCGGAAAATCGGATTTCCCGATGGAGATGGCGCGATCCGGACGCCATGCCGGCAGAACCTGGACGGGGAAGCTCTTATCTTCTGCAAGCTGCATATGGTATTCCAAGGAATCTACCGGATCATCCGTGGTACAGAGTAGGGTGACGTTGGAGCGTTCAATGATGGAGCGGGCACTCATGGAGGGATCGGCAAGCTTTTTATTACAGAGGTTCCAGACCTGCTCTGCAGAATCTTTATTCAGAATGCCGTGATAGTCAAAGTAACGCTGTAATTCCAGATGACTCCAGTGATAGAGTGGATTGCCGACTGCTCTGCCAAGAACCTCTGCCCATTTGAAGAATTTTTCCTTATCCGGAGCATTGCCGGTGATAAAGCGTTCCTCCACACCACAGGCGCGCATGAAACGCCACTTATAATGATCACCGCCAAGCCACAAAGAAGTGATGTTGTCAAAATGACGATCCTCTGCAATTTCCTTCGGGCTGATATGACAGTGATAATCCAGAATCGGCATCGTTTCCGCTGCTTTATGGTAAAGCCTCCGCGCCACATCACTGTGTAATAAGAAATCCTGATCCATAAATGGTTTCATGAAATACCTCCATTTCTTTACCAGACAATCGGGGACTGCCGGTATTCATTATGTAATAGCGTGTGATTTTTGCTGGAAGCAACAGCCTCGTAGGTATGGGCAATCCGGACATCCTCTTTAAACAGGGACAATCCATCTTTGGATAAAAGCATAGAAGCATCTGCCGGCTTCGCAATCAGCGGGATTTCACTTTCTTTTTTGATCCGGTTTAAAAGTGGTGAAGCATTTTTACGGAAGCCCAGGAGTCTTGCATAGGGAATTTGTAAACAAGCGTCAGAATCCTTAAGAAAGGCTTCGTCCTTACGCAGCTCAAGCAGAATGTGCATCAATACGCGGCTGATTCTGGTATAAGTGAGATCCTTGGACTTCAATAGCTGGCAGAAGCCGGAAAAATCACGGTATTGAGGAAGATACTTCCGGATTTTCAGGGAAAGCTCTTCATTGCAGTCTTCGAAGCAGGAGTAGCCATCTGTCCGGTCAGAGAGCAGCTTATAATGTAAAAGCAGGGAAAAATCGGCTTCGGTAATTCCGTAATATATTTCCGGATCTGACTTCCAGATCGGAAGTACCTGTGCCGGAATCTGGGAAACGAAGGCGGTATCCTGTAGGAGAAAATCCAGAGAATCCTCATGCATCCCGGCTGCCTTACGGAGTGCGGAAGCAGAAGAGTAGCTTCCGGAATCCGCAGAAAGCTGTGGACTGTGATAGCCTTCTCCGTATCGCAGAATCGAAACCGGTGTAATGGAACTGTGACGGCGGATCAACGACTTACAGTACTCAATCCCGAGAATATTGTTTGGAAAAAACATTGCTTCAGGAGGATCCTGTAAGGCGTTCTGGACAGCGGAAGGATAGGAAAGACCCTGCTTCTGATAGGAAGCGAGCGTTTTGCGGTATTCCGGATCCTGCTCTAAAGTAAGCTGTCTTTGTGCATAATAAGAAAGCTGTGTCGCATTTCCACATTCACTTCCAAAGGAAAGCAGATCGACCACGCGAAGACGGTCGATCAGGGAAACGGCTCCTTCTGCAAATCCTTCGGCACTGGAAAGGGCATAGCGTGAAGGCAGTTCGAGCACAACATCGGCGCCTCCTGCAAGAGCCATTTTCGTACGAAGATATTTGTTCATCAGTGCAGGAGCTCCACGCTGTACGAAGTCTCCGCTCATTACAACGATGATGTAATCAGCCTCTGCCATCGCACGGGTCTTTAATAAATGATATTCATGTCCCTTGTGAAAGGGGTTGTATTCTGCAATTACTGCGGCTGTTTTCATAGTGTACTCCTTTTAGCAACTATATCATAGGAAAGACCGGATCGGCAATTAAAAAAAGAGGCGAAAATGTTTCGAAAATTGCACAAAGTTTTTCCAATAGGGTACTTGTCGGAAAAGGCAGAATGGGCTATTATTTTTACATAAGCCGTGAAAGGAGACAGTGTGATGTCGTACATTGATATTATTAAAGATAAGGCAAGAATGGACAGGAAAACCATTGTCCTTCCGGAGACAACCGATAAGAGGACGCTGATTGCAGCAGCCCAGATTATTCAGGAAGGAATTGCCAATATCATTATGATTGGCGATGCAGAAAAGATCATGGACGGGGCAACGTGGCTGGAGATTGATCTGACCGGAGTAAAGATTGTGAATCCGCTCCTTTGTGAGAAGCTGGAAGATTATGTACAATTATTATACGAAACCCGTAAGAATAAAGGAATGACCGTAGAGAAGGCAAGAGAGATCCTGTTGAGTGATCCCCTGACCTTCGGTGTCATTATGGTTAAGGCAAATGATGCAGACGGAATGGTAGCAGGTGCATGTCATGCAACTGCAGACACCCTTCGTCCGGCCTTACAGATTCTGAAGACAGCGCCCGGCGTGAAGCTGGTATCCGGTTTCTTTCTGATGTGTGTACCGGACTGCGAATATGGAGAGAACGGAACCTTCCTGTTTGCAGACTGTGGCCTGAATCAGGATCCTACCGCAGAAGAGCTTGCTGCAATAGCCGATTCTTCTGCAAGAAGCTTTAAGAGTCTGGTCGGAGCAAAGCCGATTATTGCGATGCTTTCCCATTCCACGAAGGGAAGTGCAAAGCATCCGCTGGTAGATAAAGTGGTAGAGGCAACCAGGATTGCCCATGAGCAGTATCCCGGATTGTGTATCGATGGTGAGATGCAGCCGGATGCAGCCCTTGTTCCCTCCATTGCAAAGTCCAAGGCACCCGGAAGTGAAGTTGCAGGTAAAGCGAATGTCCTGATTTTCCCGAATCTGGATTGCGGCAATATCGGTTATAAGCTGGTGCAGCGCCTGGGCAAGGCAGAAGCCTACGGACCGATGCTTCAGGGAATTGCAAAGCCTGTAAACGATCTGTCCAGAGGATGCTCCTGGCAGGATATCGTCGGTGTTGTGGCACTGACAGCCGTACAGGCACAGTTATCTTAATAGCTTGATAAAGAGAGGATTGGAAGAATGAATATTTTAGTTATTAACTGTGGAAGCTCTTCTTTGAAATTCCAGTTGATCAATTCCGAATCGGAAGAGGTCATTGCAAAGGGCTTATGCGAACGAATCGCAATTGAAGGAAGTCGTATGGTTTATACCCCAAAGGGCGGAGAAAAGCAGATTACCGTAGCTCCCATGCCGGATCATACCGCTGCAATCCAGATGGTGCTTGCCGCACTGACCGATGAAAAGACCGGTGTTGTGAAGGAACTTGGTGAGATCGGGGCAGTCGGACACCGTATTGTGCATGGTGGAGAGAGGTTTGCAAGCTCTACCGTTATTACCGAAGAGGTATTAAAGGCAATTGAAGAGTGTAATGATCTTGCACCGTTACATAATCCCGCTAATCTGATCGGTATCCGTGCCTGCCAGCAGCTCATGAAAGATACTCCGATGGTTGCTGTATTCGATACCGCATTCCATCAGACCATGCCGGAGGAGGCATACCTTTACGGACTTCCGTATCGTTATTATGAAGATTACAAGATCCGTCGTTACGGCTTCCATGGAACCAGCCATTCCTATGTATCGAAGAAGGCTGCAGAACTCCTTGGACAGGATTATGCGAGTCTGAAGCTGATCGTATGCCACCTTGGAAACGGTGCCAGCGTATCTGCGGTAAAGAATGGTAAGTGTGTAGATACTTCCATGGGCCTTACTCCGTTAGAGGGACTGATCATGGGAACCCGTTCCGGTGATCTGGATCCTGCAATTGTGGAATTTATCTGTAATAAAGAAAACAAAGATGTTCACGAGGTTTTGAATATCCTGAATAAGGAATCCGGAATTTATGGTCTGTCCGAGGATTATTCCTCTGATTTCCGTGATCTGGAGGAAGGCTATGTGGAGGATAAAGAGAACTGTATCCGTGCTGTGGATGCGTTCTGTTACCGTGTTGCAAAGTATGTCGGTGCCTATGCGGCAGCCATGAATGGTGTGGATGCAATCTGCTTTACCGCAGGTGTCGGTGAGAACAGCGGTTTTGTCAGAAGTCTGATCTGCAAGTACTTTGGATATCTGGGCGTTGCCCTGAATGAAGAGGAGAATGAGAAGCGTGGCGAAGCACTCATTGTTTCAACGAAGGATAGCCGTACGAAGGTTTTGGTAATTCCTACGAACGAAGAGCTTGCCATTGCTAGAGAAACCGCAGCACTGGTTCAGAAATAGTTCTGGAAAATGGGTTCTGGAAAAAATGAAAAGAGCCCCTTGACAAAGTCATCGACCATCGCTATAATAGTTGGAGTGTGCGATAGTATGTTTACTATGGCATGACACCCACTTTGAGGGAGTAAGATATGTTGATCAATCTGACAGATGTTTTTACTTCTGAGGGAAAAGTCAGAAGAGAAAGCTTTACGTATGAACCCGGAACGGTTGAATATTTCGGTTTTGAGTATCCAATCCTTTCCAAAACGGATGCAGAGATTACGTTTCAGAATATCGGAAACAACAGAATCCTGCTTACGGGGACTATGGAGCTTGATTTGGAAATTCCCTGTGATCGATGTCTGCAGCCGGTGAGAACAACGGTACATGTTCCGATGGAGTATGAACTGGCATCTCCGGAAGCGACAGAGCAATCAGAAGACGCAGATGAACAGAGTTTCATGGTCGGATACGAGTTTGACGTAGATGCTTTCATGGAAAGTGAGATAAGTTTTAATATGCCGACGAAGATCCTGTGTAAGCCGGATTGTAAGGGGATTTGCAAGGTGTGTGGAAAGAACCTGAATGAAGGCGATTGTGGGTGCGACCAGTTCGTACCGGATCCAAGAATGGCAGCTATCAAAGATATTTATGATGCGTTTAATAAGGAGGTGTAAAGATGTCTATCTGTCCTAAGAATAAATCTTCTAAAGCTAGAAGAGATAAGAGAAGAGCTAACTGGAAAATGAGCGTACCTGGATTAGTTAAGTGCAGCAAGTGTGGAGCACTTATGATGCCTCACAGAGTCTGCAAGAACTGCGGATCCTACAACAAGAAAGAGATCATCGCTCAGGATTAATCAGTATGTCATTGTATATTCAGGGGTTAAGCAATATGCCTAACCCCATTGATATACAATTTAACCCAATTTTAACCCAATTAATTT
>ERZ791794.729-NODE-729-length-20843-cov-5.739032_pt1 | contig 20843 bp, 25 predicted proteins | sample MGYA00510312_ERZ791794 | MGnify/ENA primary metagenome ERZ791794 (study PRJEB30046, sample SAMN00791977) | human gut metagenome | study: EMG produced TPA metagenomics assembly of the A metagenome-wide association study of gut microbiota in type 2... | reverse complement strand
GGTTGGATGGTTTTCTGCTCTTTACTTTTTAGAATATTATCTCGAACTCGCGTTACATATCCTTATCGCCAATCTCCCATGTCAAGGTTGTACTTCTTGTTCGTGCCTTTTATGGAGGCTGAACCCACAGGCATTCAACGAGGTAAGGCTGCATTCATGGAGCGCTCTGCCGAACCTAACTTTAATGTTTGGGCTTCTGTGGTGTCGTGTCCATTTCTTGATTTGAATGTTTACCCGTGACGGCCTACGGGCGGAGAGATTTTTCCTGATGCAAAGGTAATGCGAGCGTGAACGGACAAGTACCGCGTTGCTATGGCTGCACAAAAAATCCGACAACTTTCCTTCTTTTTTCTCGTGCCTCATAAAAAGGAGGTATTTCAGATTTTTTCTTTGCCATTACTTGCTCCTGTGTTCACTTCCTCTCGCATTCTTTTCGCATCGTAAAAAGTCCTCACCCGGAGGACATCACTTAAAGTTTCACATTCAAATTCTATCAAGAAATGGACACTACAAACACCACATCAGCTCTTCAAACATTAAAGTTAGGCTCAGCAGAGCGCGAAGAAAAATTGCAGCCTTACTTCGTTGAACACCTATGGGATCAGCCCGCTGTTTATTGCGGCACGTACAAGAAGTACAACAATGGCTCATTGGACGGAGCTTGGCTGGATCTGGAAGCATTCGACAGCTACGAGGAGTTCCTTGAAATATGTGCCCTGCTGCACGATGACGAAGAGGATCCCGAGTTCATGTTTCAAGATTATCAAGGCTTCCCCGAAGCATGGTATTGCGAGAGCTGCCCAGGGGAAGATACATTCGACAAGATTATAGAATACTGTCAGTTGTCTGAAGATGAGCGCGAGGTTTACGATGCTTACTACGAATGTACAGGTGATGATTCTTTCGCCCACGCCAAGGATCACTACATGGGAAAATTTGATTCGGAGGAAGCTTTTGCCGATTATATCATCAGTGAGTGCTACGATTTGGACAGCATGATGGGTAATCTCTCCTTCTACTTCGATTACGAACGCTATGCAAGGGATTTGTTCATGACGGACTACACCTTCAGCGATGGTCATGTCTTCAACAATTACTAAAAACACGGGAGCGGGGTGAAAGCCCCGTTCCTTTTGAAACCCTACTAATGGGTAAAATGTATTTATATGTCTGTCTACTAAAAATACTTATAGAGGGCAGACGGGACTTTTATTTCGTTGGGCTTCTTTGTATCTTTGTATCGCTTTCAAATAAAACTTTTGTACTCCATGAGTGACTATCTTGTCTACATAAAAATGCCATCGTATTTGCGCCAATGGTTCGTTCACCGTCACAGCGGTTCCGAGCCAGTGGTGCTTAGGCAAGGTAGCATAGAGTCGAAGTTGATAAAGTTGGCACAAAGCCGCCAACCCGACGACTTCTTTCCTCCGCTTCAAAAGGAGGACGAGGTGGCTATTTGCATTCCTTACTCCAAGGCACGTGACCCACGTACCTACAACTATATCTCTCCCACGGGCAAGAAGGCATTGCTTGATAACATCAAGAATGCTTTTGCCGTGGATTGCTGGAACTTCCTGCATGATTTTGGGCATATTGGTCAGCAACAAAAGGAACTGATCTATTTGTATATGGAGCAACGGGGCATCAAGGAGGACGGCACTTGTTGGGACAGCATTGCGAAGGCTTATCAGCGACTTCGCAAGAACTACCTCTCAAACGAGAGTAGAAAAAGAACCCGACAACAGCAAACTGAAAAGTCACAAGCAGAAAGCCAAGAGTTTGTAGAACATAATTGTTAATACCGAAGTTAGACATGAACAGATTGCCGGGTATCAGCCATATTGCATACGTATCGGCTGAAGCTCTCACACCGCACATCACCTTGCAGGCGATAGCGAAGGTGCCAGTGGGCGTCTTTGCTCGGCTTTCTTTTATTCCGTTCAACAAGCGCACTGCGCTTTGTGAAACGGAAACGGAGTTTGACAACAACAGCACACTCGAAACGGCTACGCTGACTTTCTATTCTCCCGAAAACTTGCCATCGGGCAATCTTTGCTTTGTGGTGACAAGTGTGAATGGGGAGCAATATCTCATCGGAACAAGGGAGGCGCCTTTTCCTTTTGTTAAAAAGGAACAAACCACAGGGTTGCCTGATGGTGACGCCAACACTGCAAAATACACGATTTCCTACTCAAATCGGGTGGCTTTGATACCGATTTCGGGCTAAAATCCCTTGATTTTGTAACTTTTTGGGGGTGTTTGTAACAGCGAGTAACTTTTTAGCGTTTCCAGAACGCTTGAAAATCAAGTAGTTGAGTAAACGTTACAGATGTTACAAATGTTACAACGAAAATGGTCTCGCGCGAGCGCGAAACAAAAATTTCTCTGACGCAACATTTTCATAAATTTATACTTTTGAACGATGGGCAGGTGCAGCCGTGAGGTTCCACCTGTCTTTTTTGCTTTTTATATGTGCGCATATCTTTGCCATAAATAATACACGCGATTATGGCAAAGAACAAATACCAACTTCATTTGAAAGGCTATGTGGGCAGCTGGGACTTTGATGCTGACTATGTGGACTATATTCTGGGCAAGAACCCCGACAAGGAGGTGGCAGTGCTGATTGACAGTCCAGGCGGACAGCTCAACACGGCATTAAGTATCTCTTCTGCTTTCAAGCGGCATGGCAATGTCCATGCGCACTTTGTGGGCATGAACGCGAGTGCTGCCACCATCGCTTCGATGGGTGCCAAGCACATCACCATGGACAAGTCTGCCATGTATCTTGTGCATCAATGTGCGCTTCCATTTTTTGAGTATGGCAATCTCAATGCCACGGGCATGAGCCAGCTCATTGAAAGTCTCGGCAAAGCCAAGACGGATTTGGAAAAGATGGACGCAAATGTGGCTACGATGTATGCCACACGCTGCAAGAAAGAGCCAAAGGCTTTGCTTGACCTCATGAAGGTGGGCGGCTGGCTCACCGCACAAGAGGCTCTGGATTGGGGCTTTGTAGATGAACTGACAGAGTTCGAGGACGAAACAGCTCCTGTACTCACGGCTTCTCTCGCTGCCGATTTTCAGGCGAATGGCATTCCGCTACCAAACGTCCCCAAGAGCAAGTCGGAAGAAACGTTCTTCCAAAAGATGGCGCAAGCGCTTGCTGCCGTTTTCAAACCAACACAAGTAAACAATCAACATACCCCGAAACCTATGAACATCATTTTTAAGAACATCTGCAAATTCCTATCCTGTGAACATCTTGCTTCGGAAGATGGCAAGGTATCGCTTACTGAGGCGCAACTGAGTGATTTGGAAAGTGCTATGCAAGCCAACCACGATATGATAGCGGAGCTATCTATCAAGGTTAAGAATGCAGAGGACGAGAACAAAAAGCTCACCGAGACGAACAAGTCGCTCGATGAAGCAAACAAAACGCTCGAAGCGAAAGTGGCCAATCTCCCTGCTGCATCAACCACCGCCATCGTAGATGACAAGAAGCATGAGGACCACGAACCCACAGCTTACGAACAGTTCATCAATGCTGGCGAAACGGCACGCAAGCTTTACGATAGTTTGCCATAGTAACTTTATAACCTTATAACTCCAAAACTTAAAACTCAGAAAAATGGCTGGAAAATTCTCTTTCACCCTACAAGAATATAAGGACGCGGCACGCAAGTACCGCTCCGACTTCCTGCGCTTGCCGATTATTGGCTGCGAGGAAACGCTCAAATTCATGACTGGTCGCCCGGGCATTCGCTACAAGGAAAGTGTGGGTACGCTCACCGCTGGGGCGCAGTTCGCTCCTTATAAGCCCTCTCGCAAGACAGATGCCAACTTGAAGTTGGACTACCGCACCTTGGAAACGTTCTTCGGTTCGGTAGTGGCTAACTTTGAACCTAACTCGGCCATCTCAACCTTGCTTGGCACAGGTGCCACCAAGGGAGACGGACAGAAGTCTACTCCCACAGCTCGCGAGGTGTTGGGACTGATTGCCAAGTCGCTCTCTGAAAACTTGAACATGGCGATTTGGAAAGGTACTCGCAATGCGGACGGTGATACCACAATGGACCTCTTCGATGGTTTTGACACCATCACTCAAAAGGAAGTCACTGCGGGGACGATTGCTGCGGAACATGGCAATTATCTGAAATTGGACAAAGCAATCACGGAAGCCAACGCGGTTGATGTGGCAAAAAAGATTCTCTTCTCGCTCGATTCGCGTTTGCGTTCACAGGAACTTTTCCTGTATTGCTCGCAGGAGTTCGTGGATATGTACAACGAGGCGTATCTTCTCACGCACTCGGCTATTCCGTACAACACGAAGTACAACCAGCCCACGGTGGAGGGTTCTAATGGCAAACTTACTTTCTGCCCGTTGTGGAACAAGTCGGACTCGAAGTTCATGCACGTTTCGCCTAAAATCAACATGCTTTATGGCTATGACCAGATGGGCGACATCGAAAGTGTCGATGTGGAACGCTTTGAGCCGTTTGTGCTTTCTTATATTGCCACCATGTTCTTTGGCGTGCAGTTCGAGAGCATTGACAAGCGACGCTTAAAGGTTATAGAACTGGCTGAACAAGGTTGATAATCAGTGGAGAAAGGTGGGCGCGGTGGTAATTCATCTTGATTGTCACCTCGCGCTTGCCTGCTATCCAGACTAAATATTTTCAGAAAAATGGCAAAGACTTGCACATCACTTCAAAAGTCGCTCGGCTGGTGCCAAGGCACGCCTGAGCTTCCCGGCGTTCGTCGCCGTATCTATTATACTTCCAAGGGCGACATTGCCCAATGGCCCACACTTCCACGTGACGAGAACGGACGGGTAACTGCTGCCACGTACACGGGCAGTTTTACCCTAAAGGCTGATGTCAAGTGGAAATATATCGACATTCTGCCCGAAAAGTCGCAACTCACCTCTGAGGCACAGGGCGAGTTGCCCAGTCAGACGCAGTTGAACAAGCTGACTGCTGTTCACCCTGGGGTGGGCGCAGAGGCGAGTGCCGCTTCTGCTTATCTCAACAACAATGACAATGTGTTCTTGGTGGAAGACATGAAGGGCAAATACCGTGTAGTGGGATCTGAAGCCTGGACAACCAAGACCACGGTGGCACAGGACCTTGGTCAGGGTGCCACTGGTACCACAAGCACCACCATTGCGGTAGAAGCTACGGACGAATGTCCTGCGCCTTTCTACGAGGGTACTATCACAACAGAAGAAGGTGACATCGAAGCTGCTTAGTCAGTTTGTAGTTTTGAGGTTATAAGGTTATAAAGTTTGTTCTTGGGAACAAAAGGTAATCTTATAACCTCATAACCTTAAAACTCAAAACTTAATATGATTGATTTGGGGGAAATCTTAGAAGAGATCAATGTCCCAGACCTTTCGTGTCCGCTTGCTTTGGAAAGCAAGGGCGTAGCCACGTCCAAAAATATTTTTGCCGAGCAAAAACGCCATGCTTGGGATAAGTCGGTCGAAGCGCGTTGCGACTTCTTCCGTAAAGTCCGCATCACGCGAAGAGCTGATGTATTCTTTATCTCGCTTTGGCAGAAGTCGCTCTATGGGCGCACATTAACCGATATAAAGGGCGATGACAATATGGTGGACTTCTTTGCGGAGAATGTGGCTCCGCTCATTGCCGACATTTTGGGCAATGAACTAAAGCAAGGCAATTGGTGTATTGTCACCACGCCCAAGCGTAGGCACTTGGTCAAGAACTTTGCCACACGGATAAGTGAAAAGATAGCAGCTCTGCTATCCATTCCCTTTTACGAAGATGTGGCGCATTGCCATAGCAAGAAGCGTATTGGGGCAGTGTTCTCGCTCAACGTGTTGCCACGTGAGCAGAACTGCATCGTGTTCGATGATTTTGTGACAACTGGCTCTACATTGAAAGCAATGAAGAACTTGCTCATGGAGAACCATAAGAATTGTGTGTTCTTCACGGGCATCAACAATAAGTTGTGATGCTGACTTTATAACCTCATAACCTCCAAACTTAAAACTACACCTCTTATGGACAAAGAATTTACCAATAAACTACAAACATGGCTCTCCCTGCCTCGCGAGCAGCGCGATTGGGACGAGGGCGCTTTGATGCTCCTGCAACTGACAGGCAACAAAATCATGTATCGTAACCTCAGTGTGAACCCTGAGGGCAAGGCTAACTTCATTGAAGGCAAACTCCAGCAATACTTGGAGTTCCGCTTGGCGGAATTGACGCATGAACAGGTTAAGGAGATGCAGCACGCTGTCGAGGAGATAGTAAAAGAGCATACCGAGTTCAAGAGCGATGACAATGAGGCAAAGAATTTCAAAGCTGGTAAGCGAGCTGACCATGACACGCTACCCGAAGAAATACAAGCTCTCTATGTCGAGAACTTAGACATTGTGCATCGTATGCGTGAACTTCATTTGAAACTCCGCACGATGAGCACGACGGATTCCACTTGTGCGGACTCCGACCGTTATCCTTTCCTCAAAGAATTTATCAAATTGGATAAAAAGCTGCACGACAATTGGAACGTTTATGACCATTTCGTGACAAAGGCAGAAACGGCAGAAAGTGCAGAGGAGGCAGAAGCGAAACCTAAGGCGAAGAAAAGCAAGAAGGCATGAAACGCTCGGCATCTATCTCTGACTACTTAAAGCCATTGGCAGATACGCCCAACCAAGCCTATCTGACCAATGCTTTGCAGGTGGCTGATGTCTTGGAGTGGATATTGCAACAGGTGGGGAAGTCGAAGGTATGGCAAACTTCGTTTTCCATTTCGGAAGAGTTCTTGCGTAGACTATTCTTTATCGAAAAGGGAGGCAAGGTGTTGGAGTTCAATTTGGTGCTGGATCACAAGGCTACGAACAAGACCTTGAAACTCTGGTCGTTCATCTGCCAAGTGATGAAACGTACCTATCTCGCAGATAACCACTCGAAGATCTTGCTGGTGGAGAGTGAAGCTGGTGACACCATTTCGGTAGTCACCTCGCAGAACTTGACCCGAGGCAACCGCCACGAGTCTACGTTTATCTCCACCGACAAGGCAATCTTCGCTGCCTTGCACGGACAGGTGACGGACTTGATACGAAACCATTCTGTGCCACTGAATGACTTGTTTGCACAGAGGCTCACGCAGAACGGAGCGAATGATTAAACGCTCTCCCGTAACAGATTTTTCTATCCCCTATAACAGAAAATGCTATTTCTATGGACTACACCGAAGAACAACTTATCCAAATCGAACAATACGCTTCCATCTATCTTAAAATATCTGATATGGCGGTCATTCTCGGCATATCGGCAACCCAGCTTCGCGAGGATATTGCTGACAAGAACACGGAGGTATCAAGGCGTTACCACCGTGGCAAGGCGGCTTCACGTGTGAAACTGCTGCATCAGGAGATGCAGCTGGCTTATGTGGGTTCTCCGCTTGCCTTGGAGAATACACGCAACAATTTGTTGGACATGGAAGATGATGAATAACTATGAGCTTACCGAACATTGTAGAGGCGGCTAAAGCCGACCTCTATACTGCCAAAGAGGAACTTTTGCAGAAATACGCGCAATCGCAGGTGGAGCACCTGCTTCGATTGCGCGACATGGTCACTTGGTCTATTGCGAATCCTGATGCGAAGGACCGCCAGTTTGTGGACGAGGAGCGAACCCGTTACGGGTTGTCGCTCGTTACTGCGTATGCGGACTTGAAAATCGTGAAAGCCATTCTGCCTAATATGGGCGAGGCTTCACGTGATTTTCATCGATGGCGCTACAACGAGATGATTCTCGAAACGTACCAGATGGCGAAGAAACGCAAGGATACAAAGACGATGGAGAAGGCGGCTACGAGCTATGCCAAGTTTAATCGCATTGATATTGAGGACGAGCAGAGTGTGCCGTACCACATGATTGTGGTGCAGCCTTTCTTTCCCACCACCGACCCGCGTGTGGTGGGCATCAATCCTGTGCCAAACATTGATGAGCGTATTCGCAAACTCACACGTGAGTTAAGCGATACGCACCCCGATACGGAGAATGTGGAATATGAAGAGGCGGATTTGCCGTTGGACGAAATCTTTAAGGAGGAAGATGATGGAGAACAAGAATGACAAACACGTAGACACCTCTCTTTGGGACGAAGAAAGCAAGGCACACGCCAACCGCGTGTACTTCAACAAACCGCAGCTTTTGACACAATATATCGGTGCCAAAACTACCGTGATTGTGGCTGGGCGACGCACGGGCAAGACGGACTCCATCGCCTCGCCCTTTGTGCTGCGCAATATGCAGCGTATGCCGGGAAGTACGGGGGGAATTGTCGTGCCTACTTTTAAGCATGGACTAACCAACACACTTCCCGGCCTGTTTGCTGCTTGGAAAAGGTGGGGCTACATTAAAGGTGTGCATTATGTGGTGGGACGCAAACCACCGCGCTCTTTCTCTAAGCCTATCACGGAACCTGCGGATTATGAGCATGTGGTGACTTTCTATAATGGCAGTGTTGCCATTATCATTAGCCAAGATCGTCCTGGCTCGTCTAACTCGCTGACGCTTTCTTGGTTACTCATTGACGAGGCAAAGTTTATTGACTACGACAAACTCAAAGATGAAACGCTCCCTGCCAATGGTGGCATTCGTTCTTACTTCGGGCATCACTCGTTCAACCATTCGATGATGGTTTTGAGTGATATGCCGCAGACCACAAAGGGCTCGTGGTTCCTGCACTATGAGCAGAAGATGGATAAGGAGTTGATTGATACCATAAAAGGAACCATCTATAAGATTTGGCTGACCAAACAACGCATTGCTGATTTGAAAGCGACACATCAAGCTGTTCCAACTTATTTGCCGAGCTATCTAAAATGGCTAGATCAATCGCTGAACAAAATGCGCAGTGTGGCGGTCTACTACAAAGAATACTCCACCCTCGAGAACTTACAGTTGCTCGGTGAGGAGTATATTCGTCAGATGAAGCGCGACCTTACACCCAAAACGTTTCAGACGTCTATTCTCTGCCAAAAAATTGGCATTTCGCACGATGGCTTCTACTCTTCTATGCAGGAGTGGCACAAGTATGATGCTTCGGATTTTGGTTACTTGGATAGTTTGGGATATGACCGAATCATCGAAGAGGCACAGCAGGAGCGGTATTCCATACGCTCGCTGAGCAACTTTTCCTCGCTTCACTCGTCTCTTGACTGCCGCACCGATGCGGACCTCGACCCGATGGCTCCGCTTTGTATTGGCATGGACTACAATGCCAATATCAATTGGATTGTGTGCGGTCAGCCTCGTGGCAACCGACTTAATGTGCTCAAATCTTTTTACGTAAAATTTGAGCGCAAAATCCCTGCGCTCATTGCAGACTTCTGCACATACTATGCGCCTCATACCAACCACAGTGTCATCTATTACTATGATGCCACTGCTCTTGGCTCAAACTATGCCGTGAATGACCAAGATTTTCATTGGGTAGTCGTCCATGAGTTTGAACGTCATGGCTGGAGTGTGCAAGATGTATATCTTGGCAACCCCATGCGCCATGATGAAAAGTACTTGCTCATCAATCAAGGTTTTTCAGGCAAGCAACGCTTGATGCCGTACTTCAACCGCCAGAACAATGATGACCTTATTCTTGCAGTGCAATCGGCTGGCGTGGAACGTGGAAGAAACGGCTTTCGCAAAAACAAGTCCACAGAGAAGAATCCCGAATCAGAGGAGGACTTGTTGGAGCATCGCACCGATGGCACTGATGCTTTCGATACGCTATATATTGGGTGTGAGAAGTTCCCACAGCATGATTTTTATGGGGGTATTTCTTTGGGTGGTGTAAGATAAAATGACATTTTCAACATTAATGTTTGTATAAATAAGAAGGTATAATATTAATGCTTCCCAATCATATGTAGTAAATTTGTGTGAATTTCTTGCAGAAAAACAGGAACTGGCAAAATCTATTATTGAAGGCGTAGAAGATGAATCTAAGAGCAAAAACAATGTTCCAATGTCAAGACGCCCTCTCCAGCAAATCACTTATGGTGCTCCAGGTACAGGAAAGTCTCATGGCATCAACACGCTATTGAAAACAACCAACCATGTGCGTACCACATTCCACCCCGATAGCGATTATGCTTCATTTGTTGGCGCTTACAAGCCAACTATGGTTAAGCAAGAAAAAAGGATCTGTTATGATGTATTGGACAACGATAACAAGCATGAGGAAGAAGAAATCATAGCCTATAAATTCGTTCCGCAAGCTTTCATCAAAGCCTACGTTTCGGCATGGAAAAACTACCCCAAGGATACAGTGCTAGTTATCGAGGAAATAAATCGAGGAAACTGTGCACAAATATTTGGCGACTTATTCCAATTGCTTGACCGTAAGGACAATGGTTTTTCAAGTTATCCGATTGATGCAGATGCAGACATTGCGCAGTATTTGTGTAGTGAGTTGAAGGACATATTACCCAACGAGGGTGATGTCAGTGAAATCAACAACGATTTCTCTGAGCATTATCCTGATGGCATTATAGAGCAAATAAAGAATGGTACGAAGTTGTTACTCCCCAATAACCTCTACATTTGGGCTACGATGAACACCAGTGATCAGTCACTCTTCCCCATTGACAGCGCATTCAAACGTCGTTGGGACTGGAAGTTTGTGAAGATAAGTGATGCTCATAAGAACTGGACTATCCATTTTGGTGATGAAGCATGCAGCTGGTGGGAGTTCATCAAAGAGATGAATAAAATCATCGCCAAAGAAACAAGCAGTGACGACAAGAAATTAGGTTACTTCTTCTGCAAGCCATCGAACGAAGATAAAGACTTTATTAGTGAAGAACGTTTTGTTGGGAAAGTATTATTCTACCTTTGGAATGACGTATTCAAAGATGGTGAAACTAAGTACTTCAAAGTTACAGACGATCCAGAAGATGAACCTACGTTTGAGGCATTCTACAATGATGATTGCACACCTTGCGTTGCAGCTATCAGAAAGTTCATTGTAGGTATTGTGGGCGAGGAGAATGTGCATTCAATAGATAAAACTGAGCAGTCTTCAAAAGAAGAAAAACTTGATGAAGACAATAAATCGACTTGGAGTGAAGCCGATAAAAGTCGCTATGAGTTTTGGGAACAGTTCCTAAATTATGCGAATGAAAAGAGTGAAGACTTTGCTAAATACTTTGGTGGGGTTAAGACAGCAAGTAAAGATCATTGGAAAAACTTCACTATCCCAAATGTTGATTTCTACCTTGGTGCTTTGCAGTTGCGTCAAAAGAAACAGGCTAAAGTAGAAGTTTACTTTAATGAGACTACGGAAACGTACCACAACCTATTTGCGCATAAAGCGGAAATTGAGAAAGAAATGGGAGTCACCTACGAATGGCGAGAGAATCCTGATAAAAAAGCTAGCGTCATTGAAGAAATATTGCCCAATATAGACTTTGACAATAAAGAGAAATGGACAGATGTTTTTGATTTCTTTATTGACCGCTTACTGCGAATGAGAGAAGTATTCCTCAAATACGCTCAAATGTCATAAGCTATGCGCATACTGATAGAAGGCTATCCATACCGATATCAAGATGTAAAAGACCTCGTCCCATTAGATAACGTGTGGGGTGATGTCGAGAAAAGCGTTTACATGCCTTATGTGGGATATTATTATAATCCCACATTAGGCGATTGTGTCTTTATTCTTCCCAAAGTTTTGCTTGATAAGGACAACAAAGTATTTGGTAAGTATGAGCCACAGGACATCATCAACTTTAAGGAGAACGTAACCTTTTGGGACAGCGAAGATTCAAAAGCACGCGATGAAGAACGTCTGCTTTATACCCTTTCTGTTTGGATATATCGTGCCATCGTGGTATATAAGAATGGTACGGGTAATGACACCTCCATAGTTTACGAAGAACAGGTGGCACAGGTCGGTAAAGGCAAGCGTAAGCAAAGCGACACGTTCTTGGACATACTATTGGCTCTTATTCAGTTCAACAAAGAAAATCAGCACTTCTTCATGTTTATCTTAAAGAACCTACATTCGGGCTTCAACAAGATAAACTGGGGACGTACTATTGCCAAAAGTACTGCCATCATACAGCGAAAGAATGGGAAGCAGAATGTACTTTACATGAACCCTGTGAACAAAAAGCGCAGCATCAACTTCGATGAAGAGTTGCTGATAATTTATTTCAGCATCTTACAGCACCTGCATGACAACTATGGTTTCCCTGTCAGCATCAACGTAAACTTTCCTTTGATAAAGGGAAAGCAATTTCAACGTTATCTTGAAAAGTTTGGTGTGCGACGTTTACAGCAAATCAAGTACAAGTACTTTTCGGACAAAGCTTTGCAGCTTTGGGAGTTGTGCTATGCTTTCTTTGACCAAACACGTCAAATCTATGTGAATACCAACAAACGTGATTTCCTATTAGTAAAGAACTTCAATATCGTGTTTGAAGCCATCATTGATGCGCTGATTGGTGACAATCCATTGCCTGATGGAATGGACAAAGAGCAACGTGATGGTAAGATTGTAGATCACCTGTATACCGCCAAGAGTCTCATAGAGAACCAGGGTAACACATACTACATTGGTGATAGCAAGTATTACAAGTTAAGTGGAGAGTTGGACGACACTTCCATATACAAGCAATATACCTATGCCCGTAATGTGATACAATGGAACTTAGATATTTTCAATAAGCGAAACAAGCATGCGACCCATTCAATAGTTCGTTTGAAAGATGATGATACAGAGGGTTACAATGTAATTCCCAATTTCTTCATCTCCGCCCGTTTGGATAAGCATTACAGCTACAAAGAAGATGGCCTACAAGAGAGTGATAAGAGTGAAACACGCAGGAAGAACTTTCAATTCAAGAACCGACTGTTTGACCGTGACACACTGCTACTCTTCCACTATGATGTAAATTTTCTCTTTGTCTTATCCATGTATGGTAAGAACAACTCTTCTGAGATAAGCCAATGGAAAACAGACATCAGAGAAAAGTTCAGAAAGACTATACAATCGTGGTTGCAAGAGGATTTCAGTTTCTATGCCATGCAGCCGCACCCTGACATAGATACAAAAGTATATATCCGCGATCATTTCAAAGAAGTGATAGGCAAAGTATATGCTCCTTTTGAAGAATCATCCATTCTATCACTTGCTTTGGACAAAGGAAAGGAGTTTGAAGACTCAAACAAAGAGTTACTTGATGAACTGCGTAAGAGCTTCTATGTGGAAGAATGCGGCTTGGGAGATGATCCAGAGCCAGTTATGGCACAAGCGCAAGCCAAAGGTTTTGCGCCTCATTCCGAACAAGGAAAGAATGGCGTGTTGGCTGTACGATGGGAGTTGAGCAACAATGCTATGGAATTGAACGATGGGCGTATAGCAATTCCCCTACTGCAAGATGCAGCAGGCCAGCGAGTGATGGAAAAAATCACGGAGCTTGGTTACGTGCTATTCCACACATACGACAACCAAAATAATCAACACCTTTATGCTATCAATGGTGATTGTCGTGTGCAATTTGTGATGAGCGAGAGCGAATACAAGAAATTACCTAACACCAAGGAAGCTTTGCTTTACCTAGTGATGGATTTAGACATGGCAACGAAGTTCGATTTATCGCAAATTCATTCGGCCAATCTACCGAAAATAGCAGGTACAATGAAGTTTAACAATGACTACAATGTGCAGTATTGTGCGTTGGAGAAATTAAAATCGTAAAAAATGAAACGAATATTTTTATACTTGCTGATGTCTTTGACAGCAGTGCAAGGATTCTCCAATATATTGGACGATTCTGAGCAATCGCAAAGGTTTGAATTATATCCTACACAGAATTCATTCAATTTTCTAAAGTTGGATAAGAAAACTGGGAAAATTTATCAGGTCCAATGGAGTTTAGAAGGAGAAAAGGAATTTTCCATCACACTTAATGGGATTGATTTATCGCAATTCTCAACCGATGGAAACTGTTTCAAACTTTATCCAACAAAAAACATGTGGCAGTTTATTCTATTAGATGGCGCATCAGGAAGAGCTTGGCATGTTCAATGGGGATTTGAAGAAAAAAACAGATGGATAAAGAGAATTGAAGAATTCGATAGATAATTCAAGCGCAATTCCTTTGCAAGTACATATTGCAAAGGAATTGCGCTTGTACTATACAATAACCTTATTTCTCAAATATTCTCCCATGACATCATAAACATCAACATTTGCCTTTTCGCAAACATCAAAGCACTCATTCATGAGAGCATTGTACTTTGCTGCCTCTTCGGGTGAGAAAGTAGGTTCTTTCGTTTCGTAGTTCACGTAAAACGAGAAGTCATCATCAGGGTGGAAGTTGAGATGAAGGTCGTTTGCCAAGTATTGAGCAAAAGCCTTAACATCTTCGATGGTGGTTATTTCTATTGTCATATTTTACTCTGTTTCGTAGCCCTCATCATGTACTATCTGTTTTACAACACTCACATCAACTGTTGAAAAGTCAGATTTATCATAAATGAGAAGTAATGCTATTATACCATTGTGCCGCTTTTACGATTGAAGAAATCTACTTTCTAACTCGCGCATGCGCTCTATCAACTGATTGAAACTTGGCTTTTCGCCATATATCATAGAAGTACACATACTTTTATAATCACTTTCCCATGCGGTGATAATGTTTTCACGCGGTACAAGAACCAATCGCTTCCGAATATCGGGTGTATAATCCATACCACTGACGCTGGTGAAAATTTCACGATGGTGCCGAATTGATTCCCACAAGGCATCATCATCAATAGCAGACAGAGCGAAGTCTTTATCCATCATTCTCGATAAGTCATACAGATGTCTGGACTTTCGATCAGCAATTTCTCCATGACCTTCAACGGAGAACAATTCGTGCAACAGAAAAACCTTTTCCAAAAAAGTTTTGCTTGCCAGTGCGGTTGCCACTTCGCTATCAACAATTGTAGTTTGAATGGTCGGGAACAGACTTTCAACCATACTGCGTATATGTGTGTTCTCATGCGGTTCAAGTAATGAGCGTGCACCTATTTCAAGCATAACGATAGGTGATAGATAGGCTAATGGATCAGGCCATACACTTTTGTAACTCACAAAAATTTTGCGAGGTTCTGGATATGTACTATCACCTTCTCCATCAGGTTCTGGTTCTACTGAGCACAGATTATTCAAACCATATTTTTCAAGAGCCAACTCTAATGCTGGAGTAAACTCATCTTTAACAAAAAGAGATGATGCTTTTCGGAGTTTCTTTATTTGTTTTTTAGTCAAATCACCTTCAAAATCAAAAAGTGAGCGATCTACCGCCAAATCTATATCTTCTGAAAATCGGTCTATTAAGTGCCAAACTTTACTCAGAGATGTTCCCCCTTTGAAAATTATTTTTTCCGCAAAAGGTAGTGTAAATACGATTTGTAATATAGTAGAGACCCAAAGATCCTTTTCAATTGCCTGAGGTGGCAAACCATAACGAGCCGCAGCTTGTTGTAAAACAAGACGTTGTTCGTTCTCTGTAAGTTGAAAATAGTTATTCATATGCTGTTGTTACAATTTTTCGTACCCATACAGGCATTAATTTTAAGTCGCTAAGCACCGATTCTTTCTCTTCTTTCTGGAGCAGAAAGATTATCTGACTAATCTGCCCCATAGTGACATTTTCCTTTTTGATTGACTTCAACGCAGAATTTACAAGCATGGCCAAATGGTTCTTAAAAGCCAAATTTTTAGGTGCGGTATTTTTAAATTGTATTCCCTTGTTCCCTGATATACAAACCTTTCGAGATTGTCCATCGGTAAGGAATACATAATTCATAGGAACTTGTGTCGAAAGCCCCAATGCATTAAGTGCATACTCGCCAGTTGGCACTATACGTGCATGATCACGAGAAGCTAATGCTTCGGCTATTTGGTCATACGAAGGGTAAATAATCCCTAAGCCAAGTTTTTCTTCTATTTCAGGATAACAATAGATACCTTGTGCCACACGAATTATTATCCCACTTTTCGTTAACCTTTGCAATGTTTGCCTTATCGTATCAGAAGTCCCCATACCCACGAAGTCGTCAGGGAAAAAAATTTTTCCCCTCTTGAAGGTGCGTATTTTGTTTTCTATTTTTTGAGCTGTACTTTCCATATTAAAATGAATTATGTCACAAATTTACAAGAAATTTGTGACATACAAACATTGAAGAAAGGAAAAAATTATTTGTCACAAAAATAATTGATATTTGTGACAAATTGAGTTACATAAAAACCTCCATACCATTTATTTCAAACACGCAGACGTCGCGAAGCTGCCGGATTTCGTTAGAATCCAGCAGTTTCATGCGTCTTGTACCCTTATAGAAGTCGTAGCGGAGAGAAATACAGCGGTGCCAAGATTGGATTTCACCCGAGCGCGTCCAGAGTTTGAGGTCTACGGGTTCAGGAGATTGGAGCATACGTTTGAGCGTGGTGATATGAATAGCGTGGGGCATTAGTCAAAAGTGTTGTTGTAAACCTGGTTGAAGATATTATGTAAGCGAGGAACGGTGAAAGGCACCTGTTTGCGAAGTGGTTTCCACTTGAACTTCACATGATTGTTCGCATTGGTGGCATCAGAAAGTTCACTTTCGATGTCAGTAATAAGAATAGAACTGCCCACAGGGAGTTCGGGAGAAATCAAGTAGAGTTTGTGAGACTGCAAAGCCTGTGTAAGATGACGGGCAAAGGAATAGGAAAGCGAGGACGTCTCGCTCTCATATTCTACCTCCGTGTTGTCATCGTATGCAGAAGATTGTCCACAACATACGGCAAAGCTGCGGTCAAAAGAAACCTTGCGCTTGGTTTGGGCAGTGAGATACAAGGTATCATTCACATTGAACTCATTCTGAAAGATGAGCGTGAGCGTGGGAACTTCATCGGTCAAGAAGAACGTAAAAGTACGTTTCCCTCGAAAAAGCGTAACAGACAAGAGTTTGCCACTTACCCCTTGGGGCAAGTAACCCAATAGTTCTTCTTCGTTGATGTCCTCGTAACAAAAATCAAACTGTTGAGCAGCAATGGGAGTATCTGATATAGTAAGCGTTTCGGGCGCGTCCTTGTCATCGCGTTGAATAACATACTGCGTGGCACACTGGCCCGTTTCATTAGGGAAAACAAAATATTGTAAAAAAAGATGAAGGTTATGCGGCACCAAACGCACCGCGTGCGTGGTGAGAAAATGCGATTGCAGGAACAACTCACAGTTTGTCCTTAGCATTTGAAGTTTACAGTAAATCAAAGTAAACTCGCCCAAAGTATAATCGATGCGGTCCACCTGCATACGGAAACTGCACGTGGCATGCACCAGCTGCTTTGCCTCCATGTAGTTCTCAATAATGCTGCGCAAATCATAGATGCTCGCCTTTCCTCCATAGGCATAAAGCGTGGTGGAAAAAATAGGCGACTGACTGCGGTTGAGATAGATAGCCAAATACACGGAACTGCCTTGAAAGTCTGACATCTCGAATACATCGGGAATACTCGAAGTAAAACAGTATGTCTGCGGATTAAAGTTGAAATTCATAAGCGTTGAAAGAAAAAGCCAGGGAACGTGATAACCCTCGCAATATCGCACAAACCTCGGGTTACGGAAAAGACCGCCCTTTCGGGCGATCCTTTCTTTCAGCTTCAAGCCGTAGCATTGGCTCTTTTGCGTGTAGTGCGCTTGGCGGCAGGCTTTCTCGTGCGCTTGGGTGTGGTGGTAGGAGCGGCAGAGGCGGGCTGCATGGGAGCAGGGGCAGAACCCTCGGGGGCGGTGGCGGGCACCTTGCTTCGTGCAATCTCGTGGCTGACGCGGCAGAGGCAATTATCGGAGATGTTCAGCCCCGTGCGCTTTTTCAGGAGGAAGGCATAGCGCATAGCCTTGTAAGGACTTTTGCAGTAGACGCGAGAAGTATTGTCACCGCTGATTGATACGACCCAGATGTGGGCTGTGGCTTCACTGATTTTACCACTGGTGATGAGGATAAGATTGAGAGCTTTCATTTTCTTGTAAGATTTTAAGTGTGTGAACGATGTGGATTTATTGGAAGAGGTAAACTTCGATGTAAGAGATGTTGATCATGCTGTCAGCAGCAAGATTTTCAGCCATGGCGGTAGCTTCGGCATAGCTGTCAGCCTCGACTTCATATTCGGCATATTCGCCATCTTCTCCATTAACCACCACCTGATAGATGTCGTGGGGGAAGGAAACTCTGCGCTTGCGATTGAAACCCATTGAAACGAACTCGGAATGTACAGCAGTGTGTGTCATGATAATTTATACTTTTGAAGATTTTTTACTTGAGAAGGGGCATCGGGGTGCTCCCTTGATTTTTACGTGCAATTAAGGGCATGAAGTCATTAGGCTTGGAGGACAAGGGATAGCGCAAAAAATTTTCACCCTTCACGGGCTTGGAAAAAGTGCAGAGGAACGAACATCTTTTTCTGAAAATTTTTTGTGATAAGAGAAACGCGCCCTTGCCGCAAAGCCGCTTCATGCCAACTTTGCACAGGAAAAATAATGGGAGCACCTTGCTGCCCCTTGTAAAAAATGGACGATAGTATAAATATGACACACACTGCCCATTCCGAGTGCGTCAATGGTGTGGAAATCGTAGCAGAGGAGACGACCCCACGACATCTGTCAAGTGGTGATAAACCCGAAGAAGGCATGCCGGATATGTTTGTCGGGGCAAGCTATGCCGGAGCTGCTGCCATCGCCAAAAATCTCTGCTGACTGCATGATGAATATCTCATCGAAACCAACCTCTTCAAATCCACATCGTCACACACTTAAAATCTAAGAAAATGAGAGAAAGCGACCATCTTATCCCCATTACCTGTGGTAAAATCTGAGCAAAAGCCACCCACATCTGGCTCGTATCAATGAGTGGTGACAATACTGCGAATACTGCAAAAGTCCAAGGCTATGCGCTCTGCCTTCCGACAAAGCGCATGGGGCTACCAAGAACATCTCCGATAATGCTTCTGCTGTGTCACGATATTGCCGAAGCAAGGCGCTTGCCACCGCCCCACATCTAACCCCTACCATGTAATCCACCTCTCCCACTCCTCCACACCCAAGCACACGAAAAAGCCGCCATGCGCACAGCAAGAGAGCCAATGCGCACGGCGGCTGAAAGAAAGGATTGCCCGAAAGGGAGGGCTTGGGAGAATGGAACAAAAGATCTTCAACTAATTTAGCAAAGAATTTTAACTCATTCGTATGAACTTTTATGTTTAGGATGTTTGCAATATTTACATCTGTCATCATACACACCATTAGCTTCATAATAGGTGCATGTACATCCTCCATATTTACATTGAAATTTATTGCCTGTAAATGAAGGTTGCGAGCCACCACTGATTTTAACATCACCTTCTCCACCACATTTGACACAAGGATAGGTATTTCCGCTATAATCTTCCATATACCCTGTTGAATTGCAATCGGGACATGGATAATATTGTGGCTGCGATGGTTCATTATAGTCTCCTGTACTTGTATAATCGCTTGTGGTGCCATAGCTATTAGAGCTACTGCCGTTTCCACCACAACTCATAAAGGATATGGCTATAATACTCAGAAAAAATAGACTAATTGTTTTCATTGTCTTTCCCCTAATCCGTGTCGGGCGCAACTTCTAATTGTTAACACTTGAACGCCTCAAAAGTAGATTTGTTAACTAAACAGGCACAAGACAAAATAGGAGAGACATAGAAATCTCCTCTATCAATAGATTTTGCGCCATGCCACCAGTCGTAATCTGTAATAAACCGCTGCAAGTTGGATTTTGAAGTATCATCCAAATCTAGTGAAGACAATGACTTTTGCTCATCATCTGTAAGGGTTTGGCCATTCAACCCTTTTAGGCGTTCTTTCGTTGCGACTTTAAGCGCATATTCCTTATATAGAACCAATTCTTTGTAAAAATCTATAAAGTATGATGCAATATAGAACCATTGGTTGGGCAAGAAAATATTTAGGAAGCCTCGTTGAGAATTTTTAGTTTGAATAATTGCCGAGTATTCATTATATATTATAGAATAGCCATTGATATCCTTTACGAGTTCTTTAAAGACAGAAGGTAACACAAAGTCATGACCATCATACTGATTGAATTTACCAGCAGCAAGACTGTAAATTTGTTGTAGATTCCGCAGAGTTTTCATACTTATTTATTTAATAATTGCGATACAATTTCCTTTGCTAATTGTTTTATTACAGGTAAGGCTACACTATTTCCAAATTGATGGTATGCTTCTTTTTTTGAAACTACGATTTTGAATTCTTGATTATTCTCATTGTAATTTCCGTTATTTGCACACTCTGGGTTTTGCCAGCCATTACCAATAATTCTATATCCCTGTAACCTCCCAGCTTCTACAGGAGTGAGTCTACGGGGATTTAATCCTTTCTCTGATTGATCTATCAAAATTTCACTGCCATCTTTCCAATAGCGAGCTGAAATTGTGCTACAATAAACACTTTCAGAATTAAATAAACTGTAACCAAAACCTTTTCCATTGGCTTTATTACGTTCTTTCCTTCTTTGATGTCCTTCCCACATTTTATCGCTTATGGTATAATATGAGTCTATTGAATTCTCTGGCTCAAATATATCAGACACCTTAGTCTTAATAACCAGATCACTAAGATTCTTGGATTTTTCATAGATCGCGTTTCCATTAGGATCCAATCCATATGGGAATTTGAATCTATCTGTCTTTACCAAGTCCTTGTACCATGCAACGCGAGTTCGGGATAAGGATTGCGTAAAAAATTAGGGTAAAACGAGCCAAAA
>ERZ791794.728-NODE-728-length-20867-cov-8.934893_pt1 | contig 20867 bp, 17 predicted proteins | sample MGYA00510312_ERZ791794 | MGnify/ENA primary metagenome ERZ791794 (study PRJEB30046, sample SAMN00791977) | human gut metagenome | study: EMG produced TPA metagenomics assembly of the A metagenome-wide association study of gut microbiota in type 2... | reverse complement strand
AATAAAATAGATTATACAACTAATGGTGTAATAGAAGAATATATGGATAATATTCCATTAGAAGAACATAAAATAATTAATACAGATTTTTTAAAAGAATTAGTAGAGGGAGTACTAAATAATATAAATGATATAGATAATAATATATCTAAATATTTAGAAAATTGGACAATAGATAGATTAGGATTAACCGATCAAGCAATAATTAGAATATCAGTATATGAACTATTATATACAAATACACCTAATTTAGTATGTATAAACGAAGCAATTGAATTATCAAAAAAATATTCAGATGAAAAAGTATCAAAAATGATAAATGGGGTTTTAGATAAGATATATCACGAAGTAGAAGACAAAAGTGAATAATCATTATAAAATAATACATTACAAGAAAACATTTGATGCTTTAATAAAAAATAAAACTATTACATCTTTAGGAAGATATAAAAGTTCTTTTTATATTAATAAGAGAAAATTATTCTTTAAAGAAGAAGTAGATAGAATGTATTATGAATTACTAGGAAACTCGATTGCAGAATACTTAAACATAAATTACACATATTACGAACCAACGATTATAAAGACTGCTACTAGAGAGATAAAAGGATTAGTAGCAAAAGATTATCGTAGAGAAGGTTATAGTTTAGTAAAGTTTAATAAATTATTAAATGGTAAAGAAATGACTTTAGATAATATTAAAATAGCTTTAAATATATATTTTAATGACTATATAAATAAAGAAGAATTAGTAAATAAAATATATAGTGAAGTAATAAAGCACTATATGTTAGATTTACTCATAGGTAATAATGATAATGGAGAGTATAACTATGAAATGATGGTAAGTAAAGATAATGCCTATTTATCACCATATTCAGATTTTGGTTTAACTTTTAATTTTACTAGTACTAGATTAAGAGTAAATGAAGAAGTAGATAATAGTATTTATAGTAATCTTAAAGTATTACTTAAAGAAGATAAATACTATCAAGAATTTATTAATATGTATAATAAATTAAATCCATTTATTTTAGAGGAATTAATTGAAAATATAGAACAAAAAAGAAAAATAGCTTCAGATGATAATTTTAAAAATATTATTTTTTTATCTTATAGCAAACATTATATGTTAGTAAGAAATATATTAGAAATGTTAAGAAATAAAAATAAAATAAAGTAGATAGAGAGGTAAATATATGAATAATAATTATATAACTATAACTGAAGTAAATAGATATATAAAAGAAATAATAAATGAAGATTTACTTCTTAGAAAAGTATATTTAAAAGGAGAAATATCTAATTTCAAAGCCCATTCTAGAGGACATTATTACTTTACTCTAAAAGATGAAACATCTAGAATAGCGGCTGTTATGTTTTCTTTTAATAATAGGAATTTAAAATTTACACCATACGATGGTATGAAAGTATTAGTAACTGGTAAAATAGATGTCTATGAAGCATCAGGATCATATCAAATATATGTCGAAGATATGGCTCCTGATGGAGTAGGAGCTTTATATGTAGCCTTTGAACAGTTAAAAAAGAAACTTCAAATAGAAGGATTATTTGATAAAGATAAAAAGAAAAAAATAAGAAGAGTACCAAATACTATAGGTATAGTAACATCTCCTACTGGGGCTGCTATTAAAGATATATTAACAACAATTAAAAGAAGATTTCCTGTATGTAATACTATTTTATTTCCAGCCTTAGTACAAGGAGAAAACGCTGCTAATGATATAGCAAATAAAATAAAACTAGCTAACGAAGTAAAAGATATATATGGAATAGACACTTTAATAGTAGGTCGTGGTGGTGGTTCATTAGAGGACTTATGGCCATTTAATGAGGAAGTAGTAGCAAGAGCTATCTATGATAGCACGCTTCCAGTAATATCAGCAGTTGGCCATGAAATAGATATAACAATATCTGACTATGTAGCAGATTTAAGAGCCCCAACTCCTACAGCAGCAGCAGAACTAGCAGTACCAGATATAAATACAATAATAACTTATTTAAATACTGTAAGTACTAGAAGTAATACAGCTTTAAATAACATTATAAGTAATAATTATCAAAGATTAGAAAACATAAAAAATAGTTATATCTTAACTAGACCTATAACAATGTATGAAATAAAAGAACAAAAATTAGATATCTTAATAGATAACCTAAATAAAAGTATTAATAAACTACTAGAAGATAACAAAATAAAACTATATACTTATAGTAATAGTTATGTACTAAATAATCCTGAAATATTATATAAATATAGTAGTCAAAAACTAGATCATATTATATCCAAATTAGAAGTATTAAATCCCCTTAATACTCTAAATAGAGGCTATGCCATTATAAAAAAAGGTAATAAAGTATTATCTAGTATAAAAAATATAAATAATAATGATATCATAAAAATATCATTAAAAGACGGTGAAGTATCTAGCAAAGTAATAAAGGTAGGTGAATAAAATGGCTAAAGAAAAAGAAGAATTAACATTTGAAGAAAAAATAAAATTACTAGAAGAAATAGTAAAAGAATTAGAAAGTGGCGAAGTACCATTAGATGATGCAATAAATAAATATACAGAAGCCATGAAACTAGCTAAAGAATGTTCCGATAAACTAAATAAAGTATCTGAAAAAGTTAATAAAATTATGACAGAAAATGGAAAATTAGAAGATTTTACAGTAAGTGAATAGTCTTCTTTTTTATTGTTTTTTTAAATTAATTATGATATCATATATACAGAGTATAAAATAAACATATCAATTATTACGTTTAATTGGAGGTATATATGAAGAAGATAAGTATTAAAACATTTTATTTAATAGCAGTAATATCCATAGGATTAATAGGCTTAGCAGTAGGTTCAACATATGCAATGTTTACTACTAGTGCTGAAATAAATAATCCAATTACTATTAGTTCTAATTTAACTAGTAATAATGATGTTATGGAAACTTTTGAAGTAGAAATAGAACCATATAAAACAGTAACTCAAACAATTAATATAAATAGTGGTACTGTATCGAATGTCAATTATGCTGTGTGGTATTTGAATAATATTTCCAATGTCGATATTGGTATATTATCAACAAATACTAGAACAACAGGAGTTATAAAAGATGCAGGAAGTGGTACTGGATGTAATATTGTTTTAAGAAATAATAGTGCTGAGAAAAAAACTATTACTATAGGGGTAGCTACTAGTAAAAGTAGTATTTCTTTAGCAAGTAATATGACCATAGTACCTCAAACAGTAATAGGTGAAAGACAAATAAATACCAATGCAGTAACATATATAAAAAAATTATATAGTACTACCGAAAAAAGTACAGTAACAAATAATAGTATTACCTATAATACATCTCCATCACAACTATTAATGAATGATCGAAAAGGTAGTAGTTCAACTGGTATTGATGCAGGAAATATAAGATATTATGGAGCAAACCCAGATAACTATGTATATTTTAATTGTTCTAACTATAATAACCCAACAGCATCAACTTGTGAGTTATGGCGAATAATAGGAGTATTTGATGGTAAGGTCAAAATAATGAGAAGTGAAAACATAGGAGCATATTCATGGGATACAACTGCCTCTACAATAAATGGTGGTTCTGGTTTAAATGATTGGTCAACATCAAAATTAATGATGCTATTAAATGGTGGTTATACTTATTTGATAAACAATCTTAGTAGACCAGCTAGTTTATATTGGAATAGAACAAGTGGTAGTTGTTACAATGCTGGAAATCTTGGTGCAACATCATGTAGTTTTACATCAACTGGCTTAAAAAATGATACAACAAAAAATATGATATATGAAACAAGACACAATATTGGTGCTGGGACAACATCTGTCGGAATATATGCAAATCAACTATATGCCAAAGAGCGAGGGACAACAGTGTATACTGGTAGACCGACTACTTGGACTGGTAAAGTTGTTGTTCCATACGCTTCCGATTATAGTTACGCAGTAGATTTTAATAAATGCTCAAGTACTTTGTATAATTATAACAATAGTGCATGCACATCAAATAACTGGATGTACAACATAATGACCAAGAGTGGTACTAAGAGTGCTTGGACACTAACTCCACAATCTAATGGTAATGCTGATTCAGTATTTGGTATTTATGCTAATGGTGGAGTAGCTTATGGCCAAGGAGCACGTGGGGTCATGAACATATTACCAACAGTTTATCTAAACCCTGATACCATAATAACAAAAGGTGAAGGCACTAAAGATAAACCATATAAAATTAAAACAAATAATTTAGCAGCTCGTATTACAAGTCTATATGAAACTTCTTCAAAGACATCAGTAACAAACGGTAGTAAAACTTATCAATATGACACTACAAATAGTTTGATGAAAGATGCAGCGGGTCATATTCGTTATTATGGAGCATCACCAAATAACTATATATACTTTAATTGTTCTAATTATTCAAGTCAGACATCAACAACATGTGAGAAATGGAGAATAATAGGATATGTTGATAACAAGGTAAAATTAATAAGAGGTAGTCAGATTGGAACCTTCTCTTGGGATAATAAGAATGATTCAACTGGAGGAACATTAACTTATGGTAAAAATGACTGGACAACCGCCAGAATAATGCGATTACTTAATCCAAGTACTTATTATACTACAGATTCAAATGACAACGGTTATGGACAAAGCTTGTATTGGAACGCTAAAAGTGGAACATGTTTTTTTGGTGCTAATAATGCAACAAAACCATGTGATTTCACAAGTATAGGAATAAAAAATACTACGACAAGAAATTTAATATCTGAAACAAAATATTATTTAGGAGGAAGTAATACATTTTCTATATACTCCAATCAGATGTATGATTACGAAAGAGGAAAGGCAGTGTTTACCGGAAGACCAACAGAGTGGACTGGAAAGGTAGGACTTGCATATCCAAGTGATTACGGCTATGCTGCAGATTTTAGAAGTTGTACTCAAGACTTAGATAATTATAACAATAGTGCATGTACTTCAAAAAATTGGATGAAGGCAATTATAGCTCCAAATTATGGTGCTTTGATAAATCCTCATTCTGATGTTTCTTATAGTATATGGCGTATCAACCAAAATGGTGGTGTCGGATACGATATAGCTTCTACAGATTATGGAATTACCCCGGTTATTTATCTAGATCCTAAGTTAGCTATCAAATCAGGTACAGGAACAAGTTCAAGTCCATATCAATTATCTGTATAATGTTAAATAAATTATCTTATAAAAAATATTGACAAGGTGAATAAAAAGTAATACAATTAAATAGACATTTGCTTAAGTTAAATTCATCTTTAGAGAAACTACATATATAACTGTAGTTTTTCGTCGTTATATGAAGGAGGTACTTATGAAGATTGAAAGAGAAGAATTTGAAAGAGAAAGAAATTATCTAAACAAAACAGTAAGCCTAATTAGAAAGAAAATATCTAAATTAGGACAAGAATTATTTGATGATGATTCCAAAGTATTAGAATTTAAAAAACTAATATGGGATACTCATACCGAAATGGATCCTAATGAAATGCGTAGCATGATGGCTGAATCAGATTTACAAGTATCAATAATGCAAAGTAAAGGTAATTATCTTCAGAGATTATTTAGAATTCAAAATAAGCCATATTTTGGTTCAATTAGATTTAAAGAAGAAGGTAGTGAAGAAGAAGATAATATCTATATAGGTATTACTCATGTTGAAGATAAACTAGATTATTATGTCCATGACTGGAGAAGTCCAATATGTAGTATGTTCTATGACTATGAAACAGGTCCCGCTTCATATAAAGCACCATCAGGTATAATAAAAGGGAATATAATTAAGAAAAGACAATATATAATAGAAGATGCCGAGTTAAAACATATCTTTGATAATGATTTAAATATTAGTGATAGCCTATTACAAGAAGTATTAGCAGAAGAATCTTCAGATAAAATGAAGAATATCGTTAATACTATTCAAGAAGAACAAAACAAAGTAATAAGAAATACTGAAGATAAAAATCTAATTGTTGAAGGAATAGCAGGTTCAGGAAAAACAAGTGTAGCTTTACATAGAATAGCCTTCTTATTATATAGAATACCTAATTTAACTTCAAGTAATGTAGTAGTATTTACTCCTAATAAAGTATTTTCAGAGTATATATCAAATGTCTTACCAGAGTTAGGAGAAGATAATACCTATGATATGACCTTCTATGATTTATTATGTCAAAATATAAATGAATATAAAGATATAGAAAACTTTACAGACTTTATATCTAGATATTATAAAGGTAATGTAGATAACTATGATATGGTTAAATATAAACAATCAGACGAAATAATAAAAGATATTGATAGCTATATAAATAACTTACTAAGTACCATTAAATTTAATAATAAACTAGAATATGATAATTTTATTGAAATAGATACTGAAGAATTAAATTATAAATATAATAGATTTCCTTTATTCGAAAGAATAAAAGAAATCTCTAAGAGAATAGCAAGTAATAATTATGAAGGTAGTACTAAGAATGCTAGTTCTATAGAAAAAAAATTAAAAGAATTACTAAATATAAAATTAGATTTAAAAGATATATTTAATAACTTCTATCAAAGCGAATATTCTAAATATAAAGATAAAGTAAATGATAAATATTTATATTATGAAGACGCATGTATCTTCTTATATATAAAGAGTTTATTAGTAGGATTTAACACTAATCATGTTATTAAAGAAATAGTAATAGATGAAGCCCAAGACTATAATAAACTTCAATATCTAATTATAAAGAAAACATTTAAAACAAGTAATTATACCATCTTAGGAGATACTAATCAAACAATTAATCCATATTATAAATATGATTCATTAGAAGAATTAACTAGTATCTTTGAATCATCTAAGTATATAACTCTTACTAAGACATATCGTTCTACTGGTAAAATTATTGATTATACTAATAAAATATTAGGTTTAAATCATGTTACTGCAATTAGAAATGATAAGGCTAGTGATATAATATTTAGAAATAATATTACCAAGAATGACTTCTTAACAGACATAAATAATTTAAAAACTATTTCTAAAAGTATAGCTATAATTACTAAAAATGATAAAGAAGCTGAAAAAGTATATAACATGTTAAAAGATGATCTAGATATAATGCTAATAGATGGTTTCGGCCATATAAAAAGAGACTTAGTAGTAGTCCCTTCTTATGTAGCCAAAGGACTAGAATTTGATTCCGTAATTATCTATACTGATGAGGATAATAAATACCAAGAAAAAGACAAATATTTGTTCTATGTAGCATGTACTAGAGCCCAACATAATCTAATAATTTATAATAATTCCAAGTAATTCTTAAAATACCTTTAGCCCTTATTTTATAAGGGCTTATAAATTTGTATTTGACAAAGAATTCCATTTATGTTAAGATATTAAACGTCCGCTAAAAAAATGAGGTGTAGAAGTGAAAAAGCATAAAATGGAAATTGCAGCACTGACTCTATTACTTGGAGTTCTATGTTATGCATTTTACGATAGCAATATTAAGGGGAGCGAACAAGAAGTTGTTTTAAGTAACGAATTGCTCTCTATGAGAGAAATAAAAAGTAAAGAAGACATAACCATGGAAATGTTATCTTTACCCACTGAAGAGTTATTAAAACAGCAAGATGAAAAAGTAAAAAAAGAAAGTGATACAAAAACAACAGAAGAAGTACAAGTTAAAACTTATGAAGAAGTAACAAGTGAAAAAGAAGTATATAGTATTAATCTAGCGGCAAATAGTGAAAATGAAGTTCCTTATAACGAAATTATTTCTAATCAAGTAGTAAACTATGCTTTAAAGTTTGTTGGAGGTCCTTATGTATATGGAGGTAACTCTCTAACTAATGGTACCGACTGTTCAGGATTTACAAAATTAGTATTTGCTAACTATGGTGTATATCTGCCAAGATCAGCACCAGAGCAAGCCTATGCTGGAGTACACGTTGATTTAAATGACATCAAACCAGGAGATATTATCGTATCAGGCTATGATGGAGTAGTATGTCATGCAGCTCTATATATTGGCGATGGAAAACTAGTTCACGCCTTAAATTCTAATGTTGGAATAGTAGTAACTAGCATGTATATAATGCCTATCATTGATGTCAGAAGAGTAGCCTAATTTGACAAGTATAGTAAAATCTGCTATAATATAACTCGTCTTTTTCAAAAAGGCGGAAAGAAGTGAATAAAATGAAACCAAGCGCGCTCATTAGAGTAGGAATGGCTTCAATGTTAACTTTAGGATTTGCATCAAGTTTATTTTACTATAATGAAATTAACAAAAAGAATGAAATAGTAATGACGGAAGAATTATATAATCCGTCAGTATATAAAGAAGAAGTAGTAGAATTAAATCTTTCAAACGAGGAAGAACCTACTACTGAAGTAGTACCTGAAAGAATCGAAGTATATGATAATTTAACTATCGAAGAATTAACAGATAAGTTAAATAGAACATTATCATCAGATTTATCAGGTAAAGGAGAATCATTTGCTAAGTATTCAATAGATTTAGGGGTAGACCCATATCTAGCAGTGGCAATAGCTATGCATGAAACAGGATGTACTTGGAATTGTTCTTATTTAGCAAAGACATGTAATAATGTTGGTGGTCAAAAAGGATCTGGTTGTGGTGAATACCAAGCTTTTGAAACATTAGAAGATGGTATTTACGGTTTTATCTTAAATATCAAGAATAAATATGTTGATTATGGATTAATGACTGCTGATGAGATGAATCCTAAATATGCCGAAGATCCAACATGGTCTTCAAAAGTAAATAATTATATTGAGAAAATTAAAAATAACTAGGAAGATTTCTTCCTAGTTATTAATTTTTACAGTTTAAGAAGATACTAGATTATCTTCTTTTACTTTGTTTTATCTAAGTTAGAAAGTCTACACCCTAAATATAATATCTTATTATTGTTTATTTATAGACTATGATAATAGGCTATAAATAATATGAAATGACCTAGGCATTTCATATAAAAATAAACTAATATCTATAATTCTACTTTAATTTTATAAGTAAATATGATATTATATATATGGTGATAAAAATGCATAGAGAACTAATAACAATAGGACCAATAACAATATATTGGTATTCAGTAATAATAATAACAGCTATTGTAATAGGAATATATTTCTCATCAAAAAAAGCAGAAAAGAATGGATTAGGAAAAAATTTCTTATTAGATTTAATATTTTATCTAATACCAGTAGGAGTACTAGGAGCAAGAATATATTATGTAATATTTAACTATTCAGTATTTAAAGGAGACTACTTAAGTATCTTTAAAATATGGGAAGGAGGTTTAGCTATCTATGGAGCAGTAATATCCTCAATAGTATTTATAATATATTATTGTAAAAAGAAAAACAAAGATATCTATCTAACCCTAGATACCTTAGTACCATATCTAATACTAGGACAAGCAATGGGTAGATGGGGTAACTTCATCAATAAAGAAGCCCATGGAGCTATTACTACTTATGAACACTTAAAAAACTTACATATCCCTAATTTTATTATTGAAGGAATGAAAATAAATGGCTTCTACTACATACCAACATTCTTATATGAATCAGTATGGTGTATAATAGGTTTTGTAATATTATTAATAGTAAGAAAGAAAGATAACTTTAAACATACCGGTCTATTATTATATATATATTTTATTTGGTATGGAATAGGTAGATTAATAATAGAAGGCTTAAGAACAGATAGCCTATATTTAGGAGTATTTAGAATAAGTCAAATAGTATCAATAATATTAATATTAATAGGAATAATAGGAATAATATATAGGAGGATTAAATGGAAGAACATAAAGTAGTAATATTAGGCTCAGGAATAGCAGGTATGACTGCTGGTATTTATTTAAAAAGAGGAGGACTAGATGTCCTAGTAGTTGAAGATAATATCCCAGGAGGAGTATTAAACGAAATACCAAGTATTGAAAACTATCCAGGCTATGAAGAAATATCTGGTCCTGATTTAGCCATGAATATATATAATCAATTAACTAAACTAGGAGTAAAAATATTAAATAAAAAAATAACAAGTATCGATTTAAATAATAAAATAATAAATAACAATATCAAATACGAATACCTAGTAATAGCAACAGGTAGAAAAAGTAGAATGTTATCTCTAGAACACGAAAAAGAATTACTAGGAAAAGGAATAAGTACATGTGCCCTATGTGATGGTTTCTTCTATACAGATAAAAAAGTAGCCGTAGTAGGAGGAGGATCTTCTTCCCTTACCGAAGCATTATATCTATCAAAAATATGTAAAGAAGTAATAATAATCCATCGTAGAGATAAATTAACCGCTGATAAATATTTAATAGATAAAGTAAATAGTACTAAAAATATCAAAGTACTATATAATAGTAATATAACTAAGTATAATCAAAATAACAATAAATTAACCTCAGTAACAATAAATAATAAAGATAACTTAGAAGTAGAAGGAGTATTCTTAGCCATAGGTAGTACTCCTAATAGTGAAATATTTAATGTAAATAAAGATAATAACTATATAATAGTAGACTCTAATTACATGACTAATATAGATAAAGTATATGCAATAGGAGATGTAATAAAAAAAGATTATTATCAGCTTAGTACAGCCGCTAGTGATGCCGTAGTAGCAGCTTCAAATATAATAAAAAGAGAAAATAAAAACTCATAAAACATTTACAAATAGATAAAATTATGATATCATTAAATTGTAATAATTGAAGGAGGAAAAAAATATGAATATTGGAACAATAATTATTATCATAGTAGTAGGAGTTTTACTTATTCTAGTATTTTATGCTATTGGCGTATACAATAACTTAATAAATGCTAGAAATAAAGCAAAAGATCAATTCTCTCAAATAGATGTACAATTAAAGAGAAGAAGTGATATGATTCCTAATTTAGTAGAAACAGTAAAAGGATATGCTAAACATGAAGAAAAAACACTAAAAGAAGTAGTTGAAGCAAGAAATAAAATGGCTACTGCTAGTGGCATTAATGAAGAAGTAGAAGCATCTAATGCCGTAACAAGTGCATTAAACAAATTATTTGCTTTGTCTGAAGCCTATCCCGAATTAAAGGCTAATGAAAACTTTATGTCATTACAAGCTGACTTAAAAGAAACAGAAGACAAAATCAGTTATGCTAGAGGATTTTATAATGATACAGTTCTAACTTATAACAATTTAAGAGAACAATTTCCATCAAGTATAATAGCTTCTATGTTTAAATTTGAAAAATTAGAGTTCTTTAATGCTGATGAAAAAGATAGAGAAAATCCACAAGTGAAATTTTAGGACTTATTAAATATAAGTCCTTTTTTGATAGGAGTGAATAAAAATGAAAAAAATAATATTTACCTTGGTATTATTCTTAGTACCTAGTATAATCTTAGCTAATGAAATATATAATATAGATATGAATATCTATGTCGATAATAATGGTACTGCTCATGTAACAGAGGAGTGGACCACTAATTTAATTCAAGGTACTGAAGGATATAAACCATATTATAATTTAGGAGAAAGTAAAATAAGTAACTTTAAAGTAAGTATGAATGGGAAGGAATATACTTATAATTCTGATTATAATATTAATGCTTCATTTAATGAAAAAAAATACAAAAATGGCTTTCACTATATAGACAATGGTGTAGAATTATGTTTTGGCATAACAAACTATGGCAAGAATACTTATACCTTAAGTTATGATATTAGTAACTTTGTAGTAAATACCAGCGATGGCTATCAAATGATTTACTGGACATTATTTCCTTATGACTATAACCCATCACCCGAAAGAGTATATATAAAAATATATAGTGATTTCAAATATGCTGATACATTAGATGTATGGGGTTATGGCAAATATGGAGCTCCAACCTATGTATATGATGGATATATAGAAATGGATTCAGAATCCACAGTTTATAGTAGTGAATATATGACTATATTAGTAAAATTTCCCGAAAATACATTTACTTTAAATACTACAGTAGATAAAACATTTGAAGAATATTTGAATATGGCTAATGAAGGATCTACTGCTTATAAGGTACAAAAGAAAAGTTTCTTTCGAGAATTATTAAGTTATATACCAGTTTTAATTAGTGTTTCTATTCCCTTTGCTATAGTGTTTATTGCTATAAGAAGTTCCATAGTAAATGGTTATGGTTATAAGAATAATAAAGTAATTAATAAAAAAGAAACACCATTATTTAGAGATATTCCATGTAATAAAGATATCTATTATGCTAATACATTAACAAAATTAAATAATGAAATATTTACTGGCTATAAAGAGACTAATATATTTGGAACTATAATTTTAAAATGGGTTAAAGAAAATAAAGTTAAATTTATTAATCAAACTAAAGGAGTTTTTAATAAGGAAACTAGTAGTATTGATTTAACTCTTAATCCTACATTTGATAATGTTTTGGAAAAAGAATTGTTTGATATTATGTATGAAGCTAGTGGAGATGGTATATTAGAAACTAAGGAATTAGAAAAATGGAATAATAAACACTATACAAAGTTTTTTAATTTATTTGAAAGGATTAATAAAGTTGAAATAGAAAAATTAAAGCAAGGTAATCATATATATACTAGAGCTAATAAAGAAGAATGTAAAAGAAAGAATATCATGGATGATACTATATATGAAGAAAGTGTTAAATTATATGGACTTAAGAAGTTCTTAGATGAATTTTCTAAAATTGATACTAGAGAAGTATTAGAAGTTCATATATGGGATGAATATTTAATGTTTGCCTATATATTTGGAATAGCGGATAAAGTGGCCAAACAATTAAAAAATCTATATCCTGAAGTATTAACCAATCAAGATAATTATGTTGATTTTGATACACTAATGTATATCAATTATATATCTACTCGTTCAGTTAATGCTGCGACTACTGCTAGGTCAAGAGCAGAATCATATTCTTCTGGTGGTGGAGGCTTCTCTTCTGGCGGTGGAGGAGGCGGTTCCTTCGGAGGAGGAGGCGGTGGCGGTGGCTTCCGTTAATACATATATTCTTAATAATAAAGAATATCCAATAGAGATAATAAGAAAGAATAATAAAAATACTTATTTAAGAGTAAAAGAGGGTAAGATAATAGTAACAACCAATTATCTTACCTCTTCATTTACAATAAATAAATTAATTAAAGATAATACTTCCTTTATAAATAAAGCCTTATTAAAAGAAAATAAAAAGAAAGAAGATACCTCTTTTAAACTATTTGGAATGAGTTATGATATAGTATATGGCTTTCCTAATACTGAGATAGATAATAATAAAATATATACCAAAGATGAAAAAACATTAAATAAATACTTATCTAAGTATATTACAAATATTTATAAGGAAAGATTGGACTATTACTATAATATATTTAAAGAGCAAATCCCTATTCCTAATTTAAAAATAAGAAAGATGACTAGTAGATGGGGAGTATGCAATATAAAGAATCATAATGTAACATTAAACTTAGAATTATCTAAGTATGATATAGAATGTTTAAATTATGTAATAGTACATGAACTATCTCATTTCATCCATCCAAATCATTCTAAAGATTTCTGGCTTTTAGTAGGTAAATATTATCCAAATTATAAAGAAGTAAGAAAGTACTTAAGAAATAATTCCTAGGAGGCAGTATGAAACACAATATGAGTTTAAATAATAGACCATTTAAAAGTATAAAAGAAGGTACTAAGACTATAGAACTAAGATTAAATGACGAAAAAAGAAGCCTACTTAAAGTAGGAGATGAAATAGAATTTACTAATAGAGATACTAATGAAAAGTTATCCGTAGATATAATAAACCTACATAAATACCATAATTTTAAAGAACTATATAAACACTTTAATAAAATAGATATGGGTTATAATAAAGACGAACCAGTAGAACCTAAAGATATGGAAGCATATTATTCTAAAGAAGAACAAAATAAATATGGTGTACTAGGTATTAAAATAAGAAAAAAATAAATTATCATATTGTTTGAGATAGAAATATATGATAAAATACTTATGACGGAGGTAAATATGATAATAACATCTCTAACTAATACTAGAATAAAAGAAATATGTAAATTAAAAGAAAAGAAATACCGTAATATGACAAATACCTTTTTAATTGAAGGAATAAATTTAGTTACTGAAGCTGGTAAAAGCAATCTATTAAAAGAAATCTTTGTTTTAGAAGGAAAAACAATAAATATAGATATACCTACCACTTATGTAACAAAAGAAGTAATGAAGAAAATATCAAGTACTGATAGTATTCCAAATGTAGTAGGAGTCTCTCTAAAAAAAGAAGAATCATTACTAGGAGATCGTCTTCTTTTATTAGATAATCTTCAAGATCCAGGTAATCTAGGTACCATAATAAGATCTTCTAAAGCCTTCAATATTGATACCATCGTAATAAGTCCTACTACTGTAGATATGTATAATCCTAAAGTACTTAGAGCTACCGAAGGTATGATCTTCCATATCAATATAATAGTAAGAGATTTACCAAGCCTTATTACCGAACTAAAAAAAGATAATTATAAAATATATGGTACTAAAGTAGATGGAGGAATAAATGTTAAAGATATCTCTCTAAAAAGAAAATATGCCTTAGTAATAGGAAACGAAGGTAATGGCGTATCTGAAGAAGTAAATAACTTATGTGATGAATACCTATATATAAAAATGAATAAAGAAGTAGAGAGCTTAAATGCTGGAGTAGCAACTTCTATTCTTCTATATGAAATGGATGATAAATATGACATTAATTAAAATAGGAAAAATAGTAAATACTCATGGAATAAAAGGCGAACTTAGATTATTATCTAAATTTCCTTATAAAGATAAAGTATTTATAAATAATATGACAATATATATCGATAAAAAAGATGAAGAAATAATAAATACTTATCGTAAACATAAAAACTTTGATATGATAACATTAAAAGGATATAGTAATATTAATGAAGTATTAAAATATAAAGGAAAGAATGTTTATGTAAATGATAGTGATATAAAATTAGATAATAATAAATATCTAGATGAAGAATTAATAGGACTAAATGTTATCTATGAAGATAATAATAAAGGTACTATTGTAGATATAGAAAGATATGATAAGACAGTATTATTTAATATCAAGAATAATGATAAAGAATATTTAATACCATATAATGAAAATATAATAGATAAAATAGATATTAATAATAAAAGAATATATATTAAAGATATCAAAGGCTTATTTGATTAAAAATAAATAAATACCTTGCATAACAATATAGTTAATGCTATAATTATATTGTTACTACTGCCCTGTAGCCAAGCGGTAAGGCATCAGACTCTGACTCTGACATGCGTTAGTTCGAATCTAACCAGGGCAACCAAATAAAAAATAGCCCTATTAAGGGCTTTGCTTTATTTTAGATATGATTAGCGATTGCAGGGATTGCATCTATTTTGTGAGCAACCATTACCCCAAAATAGAACAAAGAAGATAAGTAATATTACTATAATTATCCAGTAAGCTCCTGTTCCATAGCCATAACCATATCCGTAACTTGGATATCCATAACCGTACATAGTAGTCATTTCTCCTTTCAATATATTATACTAAACTAAGTGATAAATGAATATAATGGATACCTAAATAAATAAAAAATAGAGGTGAAAAACATGACAAATAAAGATTTAGCAGATTTAATATTTCCTAATTTAACCAAAACAGTTGAAGATTATGAAAAAATGTATCCAGAAAGAAATTTAAAAGAAGGTGCAGCAGTAACTAGATTTGCTCCAAGTCCTACTGGATATATGCATATAGGTAATTTTATGAGTACTATAATAAATTATGTCCTATCAAAAGCTACTAATGGCGTATTTTATTTAAGAAATGAAGATACCGATAAAGCAAGAGAAATACCTGATGCTGTCGAAAAAATAATGGAAACATTAGAGGAATATAATCTTATGCCTGATGAATATGAGTATCAAGGCGTAATAGTAGGTTCTTATGGACCATATATTCAAAGTGAAAGAATAACAATATATCATGCTTATATTAAGAGATTAATTGAAATAGGAAGAGCATATCCGTGCTTTTGTACTAGAGAAACTCTTGATGATTTAAGAAAAAATCAAGAAGAAAAGAAGATGCGTACAGGCTATTATGGAAGATTTGCCAAATGTAGAAATATTAGTACAGAAGAAGCTATCACTAGAATAAAAAATGGTGAACCATATGTAATTAGATTTAAGTCTGAAGGAAATCCAGATAAAAAATTTGTTTTTGAAGATTTAGTTAAAGGTAGAATTGAATTTCCAGAAAATGATCAAGATACCATAATAATGAAGTCAGATAATTTACTTCCAACATATCATTTTGCTCATCTAGTAGACGACCATTTAATGCATACTACTCATGTCGTAAGAGGAGAAGAGTGGCTATCATCAGTACCACTACATATCGAATTATTTAAAGCTTTTGGTTATAAACCACCAAAATATATTCATATACCACTTATTATGAAACAAGATGGTGATATCAAAAGAAAGATAAGTAAGAGAAAAGATCCAGAAGCAAGTATGAGTTTCTATAAAGAAAAAGGATATCCTACAGTAGCAGTAATAGAATCATTAATGACAATTATTAATTCTAATTATGAAGAGTGGCATAATGCTAATCCAGATAAGACTTTCTTAGATTTTACTTTCTCACCTAAAAAGATGTCTCCATCAGGAGCTCTATATGACTTAGAAAAATTAAATAATATATCTAAAAATTATATCAGTAGAATGACTAAAGATGAAGTATATAATTATTTATCTAAATGGTCTAAAGAGTATGATCAAGATTTTTATGAATTAATAACCAAGTATGAAGAATATACAAAAAATATATTAAATATAGAGAGAGAACAAAAGAAACCAAGAAAAGATTATGCTAGTTTTAGTGAGATAAAGAGTCAAATATTCTATATGTATGATGAATTATATAATCCTATTTCTTATGAATGGGGTAATATTACTGATAAAGAAGAAATAATTAGAATACTAAATACTTATATTGATAACTATTTTGATGTATCTGATAAAGAAGTATGGTTTAATAAAGTAAAAGAATTAACTGACAGTTTAGGATACTGTAGTAATATGAAAGAATACCGTGATAATCCAGATAATTATAAAGGATCAGTAGCAGATATTTCTACTGTCCTTAGAGTTGCTTTAACTAGTAAGAGTATGACTCCTGACTTATATGAAATTATGAGATTACTAGGTAAAGATAGAATAATAAATAGAATTAATAGTCTTGAAGAAGAACTTTAATGTTCTTTTTCTTTTATCTTTTCGAGCCTGTAGTCTCTCAAAGTGTAAGAAAGCCTAAGGTCTTTCTTACAAAAAAAATTAATATTTTTCTATAGCTGCTATTTTTAACATAAAAAGTTATTTTGCTTGAACAAAATAACTTTACAAATAAGATACTTAGTTGTATAATGTATATAGAGGTGATTAATATGCTTACTAGAGAGAGTTATTTATCAAAAATAAGAGGTTTTTATAATTCCGATTTAGTAAAAATTCTTGTCGGTATAAGAAGATGTGGAAAGTCAGTAATTCTTCAGCAAATAATTAAGGAATTAAAAGATGATGGCGTTGAAGAAGATCATATTATAGATGTTAATTTTGAATTTATTGAATATGAAGAGTTAAAAGACTATAAGAAACTTAATACATATATTAAAGATAAAATTAAAGATAAAAAAATATATTATATATTTTTGGATGAAGTTCAAAATGTAGATAAGTTTGAATATGTTGTTAATTCATTAAGGGCTTCAGTTAAAAATGTAAGCATTTTTATAACTGGCTCTAATAGTAAAATGTTATCTGATGAGTTGTCTTCTGTACTATCTGGTCGCTACGTACTATTTAATATCAGTCCACTATCATATAAAGAGTATATTGCATTTACTGGAAAAGATGCCTATGACATGGATAATTTTTGGGATTATGCAAAGTGGGGTGGATTACCAAATAGATGTGAGTTTACAAATGACGTAGATATAAAGAATTATCTACATAGTGTATTTGATTCAATTATATTAAGAGATATTGTAAAAAGATTAAATCTTCAAGATGTAACATTATTTGATATGATATTACAATACCTTATCGATACTACTGGTAGAGAACTTTCAGCAGAAAATATCGTGAAATATCTTGAAAGTGAATACAGAAAAGTATCTACAGAAACAATTTATAGTTATATTGATGCTTTATGTAAAGCCCTAATAATCAAAAGAGTTTATCGCTATGATGTACATGGTAGAGGTGTACTTAAAACATTAAATAAATATTATGCTACAGATCTTGGCATAGCCCAAATAAAAAATAATAATCCAAATTTTAAAAATTATGTAGTATTAGAAAATATTGTATATAATGAATTGTTAATAAGAGGATATGATGTTTACATAGGCAAAACTAAAAATGGTGAAATAGATTTTATGGCTATTAAGGATGGAATAACTAATTATATCCAGGTTACTTATTTGTTAAATAGCGATGAAGTAATTGATAGAGAATATGGTGCTTTTGATGTGATAGAAGATAACTATCCTAAATATGTAATTTCTTTAGATAAAAATTATTCAGAAACAAATGGAATAAAGCATATCAATCTAATAGACTTTTTAATGAGTGAAGATTTTTAATCTTCACTTTCTTCACAAAAAATTAATATTTTTCTATATCTATGTTATAATTATATATAGATAGAAAGGATTTAGATAATATGGAAAAAACCAAAGTATATTTTACTAAAGAAATTACTAGTGAATCTTTAGTAAAGATTTATGAAAAATTAGGAATAGAATTAAAAGAAAGAGTAGCAGTAAAATTACATTCTGGTGAAGAAGGTAATCAAAATTACTTAAGACCAGAATTTGTAAAAGATATTATTAATAGAGTAGGAGGTACAGTGGTAGAATGTAATACAGCATATGATGGAGCTAGAAATACTACTGAAAAGCATAAGAAATTAATGACTAGTCATGGCTGGGATAAATATTATAAAGTAGATATTATGGATAGTGAAGATGATATGATACTAGATATTCCTAATGGTAATGTTATAAATAAAGATTATGTAGGTAGTCATTTAGATAATTATGATAGTATGTTAGTATTATCTCACTTTAAAGGCCATCCTATGGGAGGATACGGTGGTGCTCTAAAGCAACTATCAATTGGTGTTGCTTCTTCATCAGGAAAAGCATACATCCATACTGCTGGTAAAACAACAGATGCAAATAAATTATGGGATAATTTACCAGAGCAAGATAAATTTATTGAAGCAATGGCTGATGCAGCATCAGCAGTACATAATAAATTTAAAGGTAATATTGCCTATATAAATGTTATGAAAAATATGAGCGTTGATTGCGACTGCTGTGCTAAGGCTGAAGATCCTTGTATGCAAGATATTGGAGTACTTGCAAGTTTAGATCCAGTAGCCATAGATAAAGCATGTTTAGATTTGGTTTATAATAGTAATGATCCTGGTCGTGATCATTTAGTAGAAAGAATAGAAACTAGACATGGAACACATATCCTAGAAGCCGCAAATAAATTAAATTTTGGAACTACTAATTATGAATTAATAAATATCGATAAATAAACTATTGATAAAACAAAATAAATATGATAAAATAATAATGTCTTAAAAAAAGACATTATAACTATGGCCTGTTGGTGAAGTGGCTTAACACATTGCCCTCTCAAGGCAACATTCATGGATTCGAATTCCATACAGGTCACCAATTGTTTACTAAGGACTTAATAAGTCTTTTTTTCTTGCTTTTTTTTAATAACTAATATATAATATTCGGAGAAAGGGCGACGAATATTAAATGGAATGTATTTATTTTGATAAAAATAGTATTGTATGGGAGTTTCCTAGAGTAATACAAGATAGTCTTTTTTTAACTGGTAATAATGAAATGTTTGATGTATATCATAAAAGATTAAAAAATATATATGAAATAGTTAGTAATAATGTTAATAAAGATAATGTTAAGCTTTTATATAATGGAATGCCTTTTGTAGAAATAAAAAAGCAATATACAAAAGGAATGATTTTTAATAATTTGTTTATTAATACTTTAGCAGAGTTTGATGCTATTAATAAAAAAATATATTTATATTCTGGCAGATTATCTGGTAGCTCACTTAATCATGAATTATTACATTTATTAAGTTCTTATTATGATGAAGAAAAAGATATACTTTATAGTGGCTTTGAACAAACTAGTAAAAGCGGTAATATGGGGGAAGCCTTTAATGAGGGGTATACCGAATACCAAAATGGAGAAATATTTCATGTTAATGTTAATGATACTATTTATGTATATGAAATAATTATAATTAAGTTATTAGAACAAGTAATTGGTAAAAGTAGAATGAAAGATTTATATTTTCATGGAGATTTATATAATTTTATTAATGAACTTGCTAAATATACTGATATTAGTAATATTAAAAAGATGATATATAAAAGTGATTATATTTTACGGTATCGCCGTTGTTACTTTAAAAATCATAAAGTAAAAGAATATTTATTAGAAATGAATGCTTTTATACTAGAAATATATACTAATTATTTATTATATTTATATAATAATAATTATATTGATGTTTGTGAGCTTGATTTATTG
>ERZ791794.719-NODE-719-length-21063-cov-4.260901_pt1 | contig 21063 bp, 17 predicted proteins | sample MGYA00510312_ERZ791794 | MGnify/ENA primary metagenome ERZ791794 (study PRJEB30046, sample SAMN00791977) | human gut metagenome | study: EMG produced TPA metagenomics assembly of the A metagenome-wide association study of gut microbiota in type 2... | reverse complement strand
CTGGCATTACTTCTCCATTTTAATGGTGCAAAGATACATAGATACAACGAACTCTATATTCGCGTTATTGTGTTAAAGTATAAAATTTTCTATTTATTTTTCTCATCCGTGTATTATCATACGCCAAGAATATCGTTAGGAACACAAATAAAACGGCACCAAACGGAAGCAGACACTACTACACACAATAACTCTGCACACGAAAAAATCTGCCATATCTCCTAGAATCGGCGCAACTCTCTGACAACGAACACTATAAAGACTGGGAGATAAGCTTCAAAACGGGATATCTCCCAGCCTATCTTCCAGCCATAATCAAATATCTTCCAGCCAGTAACAAAAAAGGCGTACAACCGATATCCATAAGATTTCAGTTGTACGCCTTATTATTTATTCTTATTCAGAAAGTCTGTTCTTAAAAGTCAAGCTTACTTAACCTCCTCAAAGATTATCACCACTGAATATCAACGAGTTATATTCGTATGGTACAAATATGGATGCTTATGATGATAGGTAAAAGTAGGGAAATATAAGAAAATCATAAATCTATTCTTCGCCTTTTGGTTCTTCCGCCATATTATTATTGTCTTTATCTCATCCTTTGATTTTTGTAGATTCATATAGATGAAAGTATTTCATTAAAGTTTTATTCTGATAAATAAAGTAGGATTAAAACGTAAGAAATAGAGAGAAATTGCATATCTTTGCATCGTAAACAGAAACAGATATGGCAAACAAACAATTGAATCGCATAAAAGTGGTTCTTGCAGACAAGCAACGAACCAACAAATGGCTGGCAGAGCAGTTGGGTAAGGATAAAACCACAATATCAAAGTGGTGTACCAACTCTAGTCAGCCCGACTTAGAGAGTCTACTTAAAACGGCCAAACTCTTAGATGTAGAGATTGCAGACCTCGTTAGAGATAATGTGGAATAAAAAGAGCACCCTATGAAAAAAGAAGAAATACAATTATTGTTCTCGCAATTTGAGCAAGTGTCTTGTACTCTTAATGACGTGGAGTGTTGGAGTGCAAGGGATTTGTGTACATTATTGGGATATAAACTTTGGCAGAATTTTACAAAAGTAATAGATAAAGCCAAAGATGCATGCGCCAATGTAGGTCAGCAAGTTGAAGACCATTTTATTGACGTCAATAAAATGGTTGTGATAGGCTCAGGTGCTGAGCGTCAGGTAGATGACATCATGCTTACACGCTATGCTTGCTATCTTGTGGCACAAAATGGCGACCCTCGCAAACCGCAAATTGCCTTTGCGCAGACTTATTTTGCAGTACAGACACGCAAGGCGGAACTTGTAGAGAAACGTATTTGGGAAGTTGAGCGTATCAAAGCACGTACAAAGTTGCAGGAGACAGAACGCAAACTATCTGGCATCCTGTATGAGCGTGGCATCAACGACAAGAGTTTTGCTGTCATTCGTTCCAAAGGCGATCAAGCCTTGTTCCGTCTGAATACATCTATGTTGAAAAGGCGTATGGGAGTTCCCGAAAGACGTCCGTTAGCCGATTTCTTGCCAACTATCAGCATCAAAGCAAAAGACTTTGCTGCAGAGATGACAAGCGTAAATGTTCAAGCTAAGGATTTACATGGTGAACCGCAGATTAGCAATGAACATATTGCCAACAATACCGCAGTTCGTGATATGCTCGTACAGCGTGGTATCGTCCCCGAAAACTTGCCTGCTGCTGAGGACATCAAAAAAGTTGGACGAAGATTGGCAAGCGAAGAGAAGAATGTTTTGGGCAACAAGAAGAAAAAATAAAAATGAAACAGAATAAGAAAGATTTGCTCGTGGAGCCAGCAAACAAAATAACAGACATTTTAGAAGTTGATATTAAAGAACTTTTAGTAAGAGAATACAAAGCGTACCTTTTATCTAAAGAGAATAATGGCTAAAATTGAGGACTATAGTTTGAAAAGACAAAAGTCACTTGGTGCTTTTTATACGCCTCCAACTCTCGCAAACTATCTCGCAAAAGTAACTTTGTCTTTGGCAAAACTTGACAAAGCAAAAAAATACTTTGTGCTGGATCCTGCTACAGGAGAAAGTGCTTTGCTGCATGCATTTCTTTCTGAGTCAAAAAAGAAAGGAGTGCAGACTTGTTATGTCGGTATAGATATAGAAAAAACAGCAATTCAAAGATCGAATAAAAGCTTTTCCTCTAACGATATTAACAATTCATTTATCCAATGTGATGCTCTTTATCCATATAGTGGTAAAAAGACAGCTGAAGGATGGACTATGCTTGCAAAGAAGTATTTTCCAAATGGTATAGATTTTATTGTCAGCAATCCACCCTGGGGGGCAGACAAAAGTTCCTATATTCAACTTTCAAGTGACTTTTTAACAGCTATAGGGCAATTTGATATTTACGATTTGTTCATTGAATTATGTGTAAACAATCTAAATGTAGATGGTTGCTTTGGTCTTATTGTTCCAGATTCTATTTATAGTGAAGAGCATAGGCCAATTAGAGAGTTCCTTCTTAAAAATACCGAAATCAAGCAGATTGTTAGATTAGGTGAGGGCATTTTCCCTGATATCAATATTGCAGTCTCGTTAATCTTTGGTGTAAAGAAGGTTTGTAATAATAGATATAATGTATTATGTGCTCATTTGTCGAATGACATTAAAAAGAAGGTAATCAAAGGAGAAATTTCGTTAGAAAAAGCCATAAAGTTATCATCTTGCAAAATATCGTCAAAATTGATGGTTGATAATAATTACGCATTCTTCACAGACATAACAACAAACGATTCAAATCTTACACATTTCCTGAACAATTGCCAAAAGATAGGTGACGTAACTTCTAGCCAAAGAGGTGTAGAACTTTCTAAGAAGGGTATCATACTAAAATGTCCTATTTGCCAAAAATGGCTACCACAACCAAAAGGAAAAGAGAACAAAGATATCAAATGTCCTCATTGTAAGTATATTGGAACTAAGTCTTCGTTTTTATCGATGGGAATTATTTCCACAAAAGTTTCTAAGGGCTACAAAAAAATAATCGTTGGTGAAGACGTATATCGCTTCGGAACAAATGCAAAACAATATATAAAGATAGATGTTCAAGGTATCAATTATAAAGATGCACAACTTTACCAAGGTTCCAAAATCCTTGTTAGAAAAACAGGTGTAGGAATTACTGCAGGTATTGACTATGATAATAGTCTGACAAATCAAGTCGTATATATTATCAAACGCAGAAACGATATTGATCCTATAATATCAAATGAAGTAATACTGGCTGTTCTTAATTCAAGGATAACCACATACTTCATAATAAAAACGATGGGGAGTAATGGTTGGAAAACACATGCTTACCTATCACAAGCTTCTGTTGCATCATTGCCATTCCCAAATATTGATGTTAATAATGCTGAAACAAGGGATTGTCTTATGCACTTAACAGATTTAGTAAAAAATAACGCAAGAGTTTCAAGTGATAACTTTTCAATTGATGCGGATGCCAAAATAGAACGCATTGTAGCAAAATTGTTTGGTATTAATCAAAGTGATTATGAAGTTATTTACAAAGCAATAAATGAGGTTCAACAAATGATACCTTTTAGAAGACTCTTGAGAATAACAGTAAAAGATATTTTCAATAATGGGATATAGATACATTGGATCAAAAGATAGGTTAGCAGAGACATTGATTAATACTATTAGTCAACATTGTCCTAATGCACATTCTGTCATAGATTTAATGGCAGGAACAGGATTGTTTTCGCTTGCATTGCGTAAACATGGATATAGAGTCATTGCTTCTGATGTCATGACCTATTCATACCATCATTTGGTTGTGAATTTGTTACTTAATGTTGCTCCAGAATTTAGGAAACTAACAAACGCCCTTAACTTAAATGATGGATATAAGGGCGTACTAAATTATCTTAATTCGTTGCCTTCAAAAGATGGATTCTTTACAAAGGAGTATTCTCCAAGTGGAACACCTTCTGCAGGCTGCAAACCACGTATGTATTTCACTAAGAACAATGCTTCAAAAATTGATGCAATACGTGAGACGATCAAGGATTGGTATTCTCAGAATCTTATTAATGAAATTGAGCATTCTCTTTTGTTGCACGATTTAATCATGGCTGCAAACGACATTGCAAATATTGCAGGAACATATGGTCATTACTTATCACATTTTGTCAAAAGGTCTGAAGATACTATCCAGATGTCGCCAAGTATATTCGATCCAGATGTTAACATATATGGCCACGAAATAAGAAGGGGCTATGCAGAAGAATTAGCGAATGAACTGGTAGCAGATGTGTGCTATATTGATCCTCCTTATATTAAAAGACAGTATGCTGCAAATTATCACATACTTGAGACACTTGCAAGAGAAGACGAACCCGAGGCAATTGGTGAAAGTGGACTCAGACCTTGGCGTGATCAGTATTCGAATTTTTGCTCTAAAGTAAAGATTCGTAATTCATTTGATTTGATATTAAACAATATTCACTGTAATAATATCTTTATAAGTTATAGTGAGGATGGATTGTTGCCAATTGAGAATCTGTTAGCTTTCCTGCGTCAATATGGAAACGTAGAACTCTCAGAGATACGCTATAAACGTTTCCGTAGTAACAATAGCAAGAAGGGATTAGAATTAACTGAATATCTCATATATCTACAAAAGAATGAAAGAGTATGAATGTAGAATCTTTAATTTTCAGAAAGTTAACGCCGAACGAATTTAAGGCAATCACAAATACCATAAATTCGCAAGGTGGTGGAAGTCAAACATATATTGACTTTCCTAAAGGCTGTATTAGTGATGATGATTTCAAGGAGTTTTTCGAAAGTGAAGGAAATAAAAACACGAATGGCTTTGAATGGGTATTTCGTGTAAATAGTCTATCTATAGGACGTACACAGCAACAAGAGACTATCTCCGCAAGAAGAGAGTCTTCAAACTCCCTTAGAGAGCAGAACAACAATAATCGAATAGAAATTTGGAAAAATGGGAGAAGTGGATTTCCTGTTGATTCTTATGATGATAAGAATAATCCGATTGTTGTTTATATTCTTAAAAGCGACGATAAGGAATACTGGGCAGGCTGGTTCTACAGAAACCAATGCGATGATACGTGGCCTATGACAAGAGGACTTTCCATTATGCTTTGGAAAGATTGTGCATATATTAAGTTCGATACACCAATACCATTTAGTACAGACGATTTTACATGGCCATTTCTTAAAACAGATTCATTTAATACAAAAAAAATAGCAATGAAAGATCTACCACTCCAACAAATCTACTATGGTGCTCCTGGCACAGGAAAGTCGTATGAGATAAACGACTTTACCAAAATATACTCGACCATCCGCACAACGTTTCACCCCGACAGCGACTACTCTACGTTTGTAGGCGCATACAAGCCAGTGATGCAAAAGGTGGATTTAAGGGACTTGTCGGGACACATTGTAGAGGGTGTGCAGGAAGATCGCATCGTTTACACCTTTGTCAAGCAAGCGTTCTTGAAAGCCTACCTCGGTGCATGGCAGAAATATGCCAAGGGCGGTGAGACGGCAGAAGCGCAGTTCTTGGTGATTGAGGAAATCAACCGAGGCAACTGCGCCCAGATATTCGGTGATTTGTTTCAGTTGCTCGACAGAAGCGACAATGGATTCTCCACCTACCCGATAGAAGCCGACTCCGACTTGCAGAACGAGATAAAGAAAGCGTTTGCCGAGGGTGGAGAGTATGCCATCGAAAATGGGCTGGACGTGGACGATGCCGTGGATTGCTACACAAGCAACTATGGCGAGACGTTGTCCGATGACATTAAGAACGGACGAGTGCTGCTATTGCCCAATAATCTTTATATATGGGCAACCATGAACACAAGCGACCAAAGCCTGTTCCCCATAGACTCCGCCTTCAAGCGCCGTTGGGACTGGCGATACGTGAAGATAGCCAATGCAGGCAAAGGTTGGAAGATAAAGTGCGGCACAGAATACTGCGACTGGTGGACGTTTGTTGAGGAAATCAACAAGAAGATAGCAAAGGAAACAAGTAGCGACGACAAGAAATTGGGCTATTTCTTCTGCAAGCCACCAATGGGTAGCGACACCATTACGGAAGACAAGTTTGTCGGCAAAGTGCTGTCCTATCTGTGGAACGATGTGTTCAAGGACGGTGACATCTCACTATTCAAGGTCAGTGACGAACCAGAAGCTGAAATATGCTTCGATGCGTTCTATGGCAGCGACAACAAGGTGAATATCGAGGCGATAAGAACGTTCCTTGTCGGCGTGGTAGGAGAAGAAAATATCAAAACTAATGATGATGCTCCCATAGCAGTAGATGTAGATGAAAACGGAAACTCTATCGACTACACGAAATATTCGTTTGACGGAAAATCGCGACTATCCAAGAAAGACCTTGGGCATAACATCGTCATGAAATATATCAACGAACATTCGGACAAGACATTTGCAGAGCTGCAAAGCGATTTGGCATTTGATGATACTGTTGACAACAAGTATAGATACAAAGGTGTATTGGCACGCGCTGAAGAAATAACAGGCAGTTACACCTCATGTTTCGGTGCAGAACAAACATCATCAGATGGAGTCAAGTACAAGGTTTTGACATGGTGGAACAAGTACAACATAGATTTTATTATCAAATTTGCAAAGGCCCAAGGTTGGGCAGTGAATACAGTAACAGAATAAGCGTATGCGCATACTAATCGAGGAATACCAATATGAATATGAGGATGTCTACGATGTTCTCAAAGGACTTGGTGTGCTTCAAGACGTAGAGGGGAAAGTCAGTTTGAGTTATGTAGGCTACTACTTCAACGACGACCCCGACGTGAACGACTGCGTGTTTATTCTGCCCAAGGTATTGCTGGAAGGCGAGTTTGGCAAAGAAAAGGTGTTCGGGCATATCGAGCCTAAGGACTTGATAAATGCCGAGGACTGCAAGGAACTGACCACCGAGGAACACACGTTTATCTACAACCTAAGCGTATGGATATACCGAGCCATCACCGTGTTCCGCGACCATGAGTTTGACCGAGTGGAAGATGGCAAGCGGCAGTCGAGCATAGTATTCTACAAGCAAGCCCCGATGATGGGACACACAAGGAAGCGCATGGCAAACACGTTTCTCGATGTGCTGCTCACTCTGCAAGAGTGGAACAAGCGGAACGAGAGTTTTGTGATGTTCATCGTGAAGAACCTCCACTCCGGCTACAACAAGATAAACTGGACACGCACCATCAGCCGAAGCCAAGCCGTAATACAGGAAAGCATCGGCAGCACACGCCGACAGGACGTGAGTTATCTGAACCCCATCAACAAGAAACGGCAGATAAACTTCGACGAGGAGTTGCTCGTTATCTATTACAGCATCCTGCAGCACATGCACGACAAGTACGGTTTCCCAGTAAGCATCAACGTGAACTTCCCACTGATACGAGGCGACAAGTTTGCGAGATACATCAGCGGCTACGGCAAACGTCGGTTAAAACAAATCAAGTACAAATACTTCTCCGACAAGGCGTTGGAGCTATGGGAGTTGTGCTATGCCTTCTTCGACCGTCCCGACAACATCATGCTCAACGTAGACCAAAGGGAATACCTGTTGGTGAAGAGTTTCCATATCGTGTTTGAAGCCATCATCGACGAACTGATAGCCGGTGACCAGAAGTTGCCAAAGGAACTGAAAGACCAGCCCGACGGCAAGCGAGTGGACCACCTCTACCAGTACAAGGAGCTGACCAACAACGATACAGACAACAATATCTACTACATCGGTGACTCCAAGTATTACAAGCGAGGCAACTCACTTGGCAAGGAATCCGTGTACAAGCAGTTTACCTACGCACGGAACGTGATACAATGGAACATCGACCTCTTCAATGACGGCAAGGCGGAAGACAGAAGCGGACATGTGAAGCTTCGCGATGACGTGACCGAAGGCTATAACATCATCCCGAACTTCTTTATCTCCGCCAACCAGAACGTGCTTCGTCCAGAAAACGACATCAAACTCATAGACAGCGACAAGGAAGACGGCAAGCGCAGACAACAATATTATCTAAGTAGGCAGTTTGAGAATAGATTGTTTGACAGAGATACGTTTCTGCTTGCACACTACGACGTAAACTTCCTCTTTGTCGTGGCACTCTACGGACGCAATAATTCCGCAAGCAAGGTGCAGTGGCGCAATAAGGTGCGACGGATGTTCCGCATCGAAATCCAACAGATGCTTAAAGAAAACTTCGAGTTCTACGCCATGACTGCCAAGAGCGATGTCAATCCCGATGCCTACCTCAGAGAGAACTTTCAGCAAGTGCTTGGCAAGGTGTATCATCCTTTCGACAACCGAGAAGGTAGTGACCAGCAATATTTCTCGCTTGCGCTGCGAAAGCCAGAGAAAGAAGCGGATGCAGCCATTAGGGAAAAGGTGGCAAGCGAGAACGAAGCCGTGATGTTCGAGTTGAAGCACGCTTTCTACATCGCCAAGTGTCCACTTGGCGTGGACCCAAGAACACTACCAGAGGATGTGATGCCGAGAGTGGAAGCACGTCCACATGATGTCATACCGAAGCAGTTTCTCACGATGCACTACTTGGAGAACTACCCCAAGGCGACATTTCTTATTGGCATCGTGAACGGCATGGAGCATTTACATTGGATATTCAGCCGTAAAGGAGGTAAGCGTGACGATGCATATAATGTACGCCTTGGTAAGGAAGCGCATGGCGGTGTGGTGAAGAGCCGTGACTATGTTAAGCACGCCAAGTTCGTAATTCTTTATAACGCAGGTGAGAACAAAGTGTATAAGGCGTTTCGTGTGAAGAACACAGGCGAACTGACTCGTGAGCAGATGATAAGCCAAGGCTATTTGCGCCCACGGCATGACAAATATTTCTGCTATTTCTTCGATGAAGAGATAACACTAGGAGAGTTTGATATTCACGGAATTATCGAAGCCGACAAGAAGAAACACGAAGTGGATGCGAAGCAGAAAGAAGAGTATGCGGAGGGTCAGCCGATATTTATGAGTGGTGAGGAGTTGATAAAGTTTAGGAAGTAATAACGAAATGAATTATGACAGAAATTCAAGATATAAACAATATCCCCGAACTCCATTCTCCTTTTGAACAACTTCGAGAGATAGATGCCGATGGCAAGGAGTGGTGGAACTCACGCAAACTGGCGAGAGTGATGGGTTATGGCAAGTACTGGAACTTTGAACGTGTCATCGCTAAGGCGCAGGCGTGGACTTCACAGAAGGGCTATCATATTGGTGAGCACTTCGTGGAAATTACAGAGATGGCTGAACTGGGGAGTGGTGCTGTGAGAGAGGTCACAAGCATGAGACTTTCTCGTGGTGCCTGCATGGCTGTGGCTATGAATGCCGACAAAAAGAAAGAAATGGTGAAGGCTGCACAGCAGTATTTCACTGCGACGATGACACCCGACATAGCAGCAAGGAGTATGGAGTCGTCCATCCTCATGTATAAAGGCAGACAAGGGAATGTGCAAGTGCAGGTTGTGTTCGATACCAATACTTTCTGGCTGTCACAGCAGAGAATGGCAGAGTTGTTTGGTGTAACTGTACCTACCATCAATTATCACCTCGATCAGATAAACCTAAGCGGAGAAATCCATTTGTCCGATGCTATTAGAAAAATTCGAATACCCTCGGACAAATGGTCTGGCGAAGTGATGATGTACAATCTTGATGTAGTGATTGCCATTGGTTACCGTGTGAACAGCTACGAGGCTACCCAGTTCCGCATCTGGGCTACAAGTGTGTTGAAAGAGTATCTAACGAAGGGGTTTGTCTTGGATGATGAACGACTTAGAGGAAAGAATGTCTTCGGAGCAGACTACTTTGACGACTTGCTTGACCGTATACGAGAGATTCGTATCAGTGAACGCCGATACTATCAGAAAATAACGGACATATACAGCGAGTGCAGCTCTGATTATGACAAGGACTCAGAAGAGACACGTTTGTTCTTTAAGATGGTACAGAACATGATGCATTATGCAGTAACCAAGCAGACTGCAGCGGAGATAATTTATGATCGTGCAGATGCAAAACGACCACATATGGGATTGACCACATGGAAGAATGCTCCCGATGGCAGAGTCATCAAGTCTGACGTGACTATAGCCAAGAACTATCTGAGCGAGAAAGAAGTTGACTCTCTGAATCGTCTGAGTAATGCTTTCATTGACATCGCTGAACAACGAGCTGAAGACCATGTTCTCATGACAATGAAAGACTGGTCAAGTCTCCTGCAGAGATATATGGAGTTAAACAACCGTCCAATGCTTCCTGATGTGGGTCGTGTGACACATGAACAAGCAGTTGAGAAGGCTTTAACTGAATATGACAAGTTCCGAGTCATCCAAGACCATGAAATTATGAGTGACTTTGATAAGCAACTGAAACTATTATTTGGAGACAAAAAGTAAAACGATTTATAAAGATTATACTTTTTTGAATTACATCATATGAAAATACATTCGATACATATTAAGAATTTTCGAAAACTAAAGAATTGTCATATAGACTTTGGTGATAAAGAAACAGTATTTGTAGGTGCTAACAATAGTGGAAAGACCTCTGCTATTAGTGCTATCGTGTGGTTTTTGAAAAACAACGAGAAGTTTACCCTTAAGGAATTTACTGCTACAAACTGGGCTTTGATTGATAGACTTGGTGATCAATGGTTAACAAATGACCCTATTGATGATATCTTGTTAGATTCTCATCAATGGGATGATATCGTTCCTTCATTGGATATTTGGATAGATGTAGCTGATGGGGAACAATATAGAGTTAATCACTTAATACCATCTTTAAGTACATGGGATGGTAAAGTAGTTGGTGTTCGTTGCCAATATAATCCCAAGGATGTAAAAAGGTTATATGTTGACTATAAAGAAACTAAAGAGAAAGCAATCGCTTTACAGTCTACGGAAGAATGGAAGAAAGCATCTTCGCCAGATTTATTTCCAAAGAATCTTTGTGATTTCTTGGCGAAAGGTTCGAATCTTAGAGATTATTTCGAAGTTAAATACTATATCATAGATTTTGCTATAGAACCAACTGATGAAGATATGGTTCAAGTAACACCAAACAATGACCTTGAAAAGAATCCTTTGGAAGAACTGATAAGAGTTGATACTATATTGGCTTCAAGAGACTTCTCTGACCCTGAAGGACAATCCGATAGTGATATTGACACCTTGTCGAAGCAGTTTCAAAAGTATTATTCTAATTCAAATTCTGAAGAAGAAGTTTTGATGCCAGAGGATTTGGAATTGGTAAGTGGAATCGCTAAAGCTAACGAAACTTACGATGCCAAGCTGACTAAGACTTTTGAGATGCCTGTAGAAGAACTGAAGAATATAAATTACCCAGGATTCCAAAACCCAGAGATTAAGATACGAAGTAAAATTCAAATAGAGGAAGCAATAAAACATGAATCAGCGGTGCAATTTGCCATTCAAGGAATGGCTGAATTGGCACTTCCTGAAAAATACAATGGTTTGGGGTATCGCAACTTGATTTCCATTTATCTAAAGTTGATGGACTTTAGAGAAAAGTGGTTGAAGGTATTGAGTGAGGGAAAGAATATAGAACCAATTCATTTGGTCTTTGTAGAAGAACCAGAAGCACACCTTCACGCACAAGCACAACAAGTGTTCGTAAGGAAGGCGTTTGAGGCACTTTGTAATAACAAAACCATCAGAGAAAATCATTGGCTAAATACCCAACTTGTGCTGAGTACACATTCAAACCATGTCATTAATGAACTTGATCTGAATTGTATGCGGTATTTCAAACGTGTAATGGATGTCCATGATAAGATACCAATATCAAAGGTTGTGAATCTATCAAACACATTTGGTTTGGACGATGAGACAAAACAATTTGTGACAAGGTATATTCGTCTGACCCATTGTGATATATTCTTTGCAGATGCTGTAATATTGGTTGAGGGACCAGCAGAAAAGATACTTGTTCCTAGTTTCTTGGCTAATGCTGGTCTAGAGTCATATTATATATCGGTTATTGAGGTGAATGGTCGTCATGCACATAGTTTCCGAAGTTTGATAAACAAAATTGGTATACCAACATTAATAGTGACGGATATTGATGCCACAGAAACAATTGTGGAGAAAGGAAAAAAGAAACAAAAGGCAGTGATTACAGCAAAAGAGAAAGGGTATAAAACAGGAAACCCTTCAATTCATAGTTGGCTGCCAGGAAAGGAATTGGTTGATGATCTTATGGCACTCAATGGAGATGAAAGGACTGTGGATAATGTGAGAATTGCCTTTCAGACAACCATATCTGTAAAGTGGAACAAGGAAAATGAAGTATACACAGATATATGTCCTTACACATTTGAGGATGCTTTGATATTTACAAACCTAGAACTATTCAGACAGAATGGGCTTAAGAAGATGGGGACTATTACAACTATTGCTAATCTGTTAAAGAAAAGCTGTTCTGCAGAAGACTTACAAAAATTAATATTTGACAAGTTAGAAAGTAAAAGCGGTTTCAAAAAAGCAGATTTTGCAATTTCACTCTTATATAAAGATGATTTTAATGATTTGATCGCTCCTACATACATTCAAGAAGGTTTGGAGTGGATGAAAAAGTGTTTGGATTCTAATGACATTTGATAATGGCAAATAATAAGGATTTACAAGTTGATGAGACCTTGGAAAAGTGTATTCTGTCAACTCCAAGAAAGAGTTTTTTTCTCTTTGCTGGTGCAGGCTCTGGGAAAACACATTCTCTAGTGCGACTTTTAAAAAAAATACGCGATAGTATTGGTAAAGATTTATTAGTGCAAGGTAAAAATGTGGCTGTCATAACATTTACGAATGCAGCTACTGATGAGATTGTCAATCGCTTGGATTACAGTCTTGTTTTTCATATATCTACCATTCATAGTTTTGTATGGGATGCTATAAAGTATTACCAGGCAGACATAAAGCATTTGTATTGTCAGTATATTCAAGAAGATATTCAGAAGTTGTATGAAAAACAAGAAAAAGCAAAAAGCAAGACAACGAAGACATATCAGTCAAATGCTGAAAAAATAGAGCATCTGAAAGAGAAATTGGGAAAAGCGAAGACCATAGAAAAGTTTGTGTATAACCCCAATGGCAGCAATGCTGAATATAATGCACTTAATCATGCAGAGGTTATAAAAATCTCAGCACAAATGATTATGGATAACATAATGCTTCAACGCATCATCGCGCAGCGATACCCGATTCTTCTAATAGATGAAAGTCAAGATACCAAAAAGGAACTCGTGGATGCATTCTTTAAGATACAAGAGAACTTCTCTGATATATTTACTTTGGGTCTGCTAGGTGACCAGAAACAGCGAATTTATACAGATGGTAAAGAAAACATGGTGAATATAATCCCATCAGAGTGGGAACAACCTGTTAAGAGGATGAATTATCGATGTGCCAAAAGAATTGTAAAGTTGGCAAACACTATTGGTAAGGATTTAGATATATATGCGGAGCAGAATCCTAAGGAAGATGCTGCTGACGGATTGGTTAGGTTGTTTATTGTTCAGCAACAAAATGAGATAGACAAAGATGATATTGAGCAAACAATTATGGATATTATGTGTAATCAAACGCATGATGCAAAATGGAGCGGAGCTGATGCAGATGTTAAAACTCTGACTCTAGAACACATGATGGCTGCACGTAGGCTAGGTTTTGCTCAGTTCTTTGGTCCATTGTCAAAGGTTGACAAATATCAAATGGCATTTTTACAAGGTAAAGTTTCAGAACTAGATTTTTTTACGAAAGAAGTCTTGCCAATAGCAGATTCCATAAATGGTGATGGTCGAAATGCGTTAGAAATACTAAAAGCATATTCCCCACTGTTAAGTAAACAGAATACTGAAAAACCATATGAATTATATTTACGTTGTAGAGATGATTCTCAAAAAGTTGCCAATATAGTTAATGGTAATCATTCGATTCGTGACGTGGTTAAAGTTGTATGTAGTTCTCAACTATTACCAGTTCCAGAAGTTTTAAGACAGGCAAGTATACTTTCCACAACAGATGTAAATGATGAGTGGGAAGAAGATTTGCAAGCATGGGTGATGGTGATGGATTTGCCTATAAACATGGTTAGAGGCTATGATGATTATGTGAATCAGCGTACACGCTTTGACACTCATCAGGGTGTCAAAGGACTGGAATTTGATAGGGTAATGGTTATTATTGACGATTCAGAGGCTAAAGGATTTATGTTCAGTTATGATAAACTGTTTGGTGTGAAAGAACTGACAGAAATTGATAAAAAACATATTGAAGCTGGAGAAGAATCTTCTGTTGATAGAACACAAAGACTTTTTTATGTAACCTGCACGCGCGCTAAAGAATCACTTGCAATTGTCATGTATACAAGTGATTCGGAAAAGGTTAAAAATCAGGCTATAAGCAAAGGTTGGTTTTCTGAACAAGAGATTGTCTTGCTTCAGTAGAGAGGGAGAGTGTAAATAGAACTGTGTCAAGCCTCAATAAAAGTGATTTAGCACAGTTCTATTTACACGCTCTATAGTTTTCGTTAGTACCCACGAATATTTATCAGAGAATCCAATTTCAAATAGTCATTCTTTGTGTTCTCATCCTTAATGACATACATATAAAATATACGATTGAGCCTGTCACGTTTCATAACACGTTCTTGAAACAAACATGAAAAGAGAATACATGCGGAAAGTCCAAGAATTATCAAATACCATTGCAACATGCCCCATTTGTCGGTGCTCGCCTTGAAACGCTGCCACTTGTATAGCCACCATGTTTTCAAAGTTGGAGGTGGGGCTGGTTTCGGATTGGTAATGGCTTGTAGAGCATTACCCCAAATCTTTAATATAGTATGGGCGGTATCTACTGGTTCGTCTTTATCAAGAATCTTCAATCCGATGAAGCGTATAGTGCGCTGTATCTCTGGAGAATATTCTGAGGCCCATTCTGCCATTTGGTCAATGGTATTGATGCCTTGAAGTGCGCGTTTATGGAAATACTCTTTTCTTCTTTGTTCTTCTTTAGCATCGAGCTGTTTCCATCGCCTGTGTAACTCTGTTGCATACATGCTGATAAAAATATCTCCTATAAGTTTGATACTTTCATCGGAAAGGATGGATTTGCACGATTCCTCGTTACTGAAATAACTCTCCATCCCTTGACGGATTGCTTCTTTCAAGTGAACTTCTGAGATGTAAGGCGTAGAATCCTTTGACTCGATATTTCCTTTTTCATTCGATGCCAGCTGAGACAGCAGAGCCTCAATGTTGGCAAGTTTTGTGTTGTATGTCTCAACACTTTCCTTGATTACAGACAATTCATCAAGGATGTCTTCAAATTGGTCGTTTTGTTTACTCATATATATATATGATGGTTATAAGTGTTATCGTCTTCTTTTGTAAGAATGAGAGTTGCCGTGATATTTCCTTTTGTATTTATCGTCATCTCCCCATCCTATTTTTGATGCTGAACTTTCCCCACCGCCAGCGGATATGGCAGATTGGTATGGAGGGAACAGTATGGCACCAAGAGTCGTAAGCCCTATATGGAGTATTCCATTGCCTGTGCTAGAAATTTCATCAACCGTTTGGGATAAGTCTTCTATTAGTTCATGAACAAGTGGCTGATTATCGCCTTTCATATCTGGAGCCTCATTCATCTTAGCCTTGGCTTGTAATGTAAACATACTATCAAAGTTTGGAAATATATCATCAATGCGACTAACCTCAAAGCCATTGTGTGTGTCATACCATTCTTGACGTGCATCTTCATACATAGCTCTCGCCTGTTCGTGAACGATTGCCACGGGATTGCCCAGTCGCTCACAGATATTGGACAATGTGAGTGAAGCATCCAATTGTTTGCCACTAAAGGAAATGTCATGTCTCATTCGGCTACCAATCTTGTCTTTATCGATGGTGAATGAAACGCCCTCAATGCCATTGGTTGTGGTGTTGTAGCGAAAGCGTAGGCTGATACCAAGTTTTGCCAACTCATTCTCAAAATCTTTCCAGTTGTAAGATACCTGCAAAGACTCCTTTACAGCATGCATCATCTGATAGCGAATGGCATCCATGGTGCGAAGTCGTTGTATCTTGACTACTTCCTTTTCACTTGCGATATATAATCCATACTTTCGAGTAAGGTCTTTGCACACCTTTACATTTTTGTCTTTCTCATGTGCGTCTTTGGTACACTTTCCTTTGAAGTTGACACGATTCACAACGATGTGAATATGTGGATGCTCCTTGTCGTAATGACGAAAGGCTACAAACTGATTATCGTCATATCCCATTTTTTGCAAGTATTCGTTAGCAAACTGTCCCAATAGGATATTGTCAATGCGTGGCGCATCATGTGGAGAAAACGCAAGAACAAAGTGAGCAACTGGCTTCTTTGTTCTACTACTCAATCCTGCATGCATCACGAAGCTATCTGTTATGGTTTGATTGTTCGTCAAGTTGATACCATCACTTGCTGCCACCAATGTAGCTTTTTTGCGTGAATCGTTAACATAGTTGACGAGACCACCAAAAGAAGAGCCATGAAGTATTTTACCATACATATTGAATTCGATTTGACATTTAACCATTAAAGGAGGTATCTTCAACTTCCTTTTCTGCGATTTTCAAGCGAGCTTGATGCAAAATGGCATTGACACCATTCAAGGCTTCATTGGCTTTGTCTGCAATGCTATTGAAGCCATATTGATGGGCAAGTTTTGCCAATGTGTTTATATTTGTACCGAGGTTGTTCAAGTCACGAATTTCTTTCATGAGGGACTTAGTAACAGGTTGCCTCACTATCGCATGAAGTGCACCCTCACGAATGTATGTACTGATGGGCATCTCTCCTGCTTTGCGCTTGATACGGATGAACTGTTTCTTTGTGAAACGTACTGGTATGGGTATCCCATATTTTTCGTCTTCGGAAAGGGGCTTGCGACCTCCTGGGTTATTGATTATATGCTTTGCCATTGTTGTTTGTTTTGCTGTTATTCTTGTTTCGGGGAGGAAGTCGCTTAATGGGTGTTGTCTGTGTCTAATACTCCGTTCAGACTCTGGCAACAGCCCAATCGGACATACCGATTGGTTACGTTTTCGTATATCGAAAACACAAACTTGCTCCCGAAACAACTATTCAATTGTACCTCTCTATTTTTTGACTATACAAGCATTGTTTTAACGTCTGTATCTATGCTCAGTCTTTCTACAAAGGAACTCGTTGATGTCCTTATAACCGACATATTCATGTGAAGCATCGATGATTTCACGGGCACACGACTCCATGATTTGCCTTGTCGCATTACGCCCTGCTTCGTCATTGTCTAAATGACAATAAACTTTTTGGTATTTGCTTAGGACATCTAAAGCCTTTGGCACATTAATGACGGAGTTAAGTACGATTGCATCGCAATCACCATGTAGCTCCACATAACTTAGAAAGTCGATGAAGCCTTCAAACACATGGCAGCAGTCACGACCTTGCGCTATAACAGATATGTCCTTGGGCGATATACAACCTTTGAAATAAGCATTGCGTATCTCATATCCTCCACTGTGATTGGCAAATCCAACGGCAAAATATCTCTTGCCATGATTTGTATAATGCACTTCTTTACAATATTGAAAGGCAACATTTTCACTGATGCCACGTCCTTTCAAATAATAGAGCAAAGAACGATTTGCCAATACCATTGTTTCTATATTCGTAAAAGCTACATCGGTATTCTTTACAGGTTGCTTACTCCAAGGTACATAAGACATCGTTCCAGCAGAATGATTAGAAAATTGGACAAAGCCTTCGTCATGGCAGAGCAACTTTACCAATGTTCTTAGGTCTCCACCTTTGCCAAAACCGAAGTCATACCATAAGTTTTTGTTGACATCAACCTTAAAAGAGGCAGTTCGTTCATTGCGTAGTGGTGACATATACCACCAATTGCTTCCTTTGATTGATACAGGCTGATAGCCTTGCCCATGAAGGAAATCCGTGATTTTTTTGTTATCTGATATGTTCATTGTTTTTGTTTGTTGAGTTGTTGAAATGTTGAGAAATGATTGATGAAAAGAATAAGTGTTGAACTCTTGTTGAATATTTTGTTGAAAGATAAATGCCAGAAATACAGTACCTCTACTTTTCTTTTCATCATTTCAACAAATCAACAGGTGTTATACATTTAGCGTATCCAAGAACTCTTTTGTCACCGTATAGAATCGACCGACCCTGTTGATTGCGCCAAACTTGGAAGGTCGTGAATAGTCATACTGGTAGGTCGTGTATGAAAGAGCGTTAGGCGCAGGCTTCAATCGCCACAATTCCTTCACAACCTTGCGGATATGCCATAGTTCTACTTTCACTCCATTCAGCGAAAGCAATGGTAGAAGGTCTTGTGGGATGAACGATACCTTGTCAACATTCTGGCTCTCCATAATGGTACGCAGCAACTCCACTATGTCTATCTCTGTGTGGTTGCGATTGCTCTGCATTATTCGTTCCAACGCTTCTGTGCGAATGAGCGCAGGATTGAACCACATTCTACTTTCTTTCGTGGTTGACAGCGGGCGATGCTGCAAATAGTACAGAAAGGCAGGTATCTGCTCCTTTAACTTTTGCAAGAAGTTGGTATCGTCACTATCCAACCTCATCACCTTGCGCACCCAATAACGAGTTTCCCCCATGTCAATGATTACTGGGAACAACTCGTTGTTGGAACACAACACGAACTTGGCGAAGAAATTCACTTCTTGTCTGTCCTTTCCTTTGGCTTCAACCTTATAGGTTTGCGCTGTACTTAGGTTTTTCAGACGTTCTGAATCCTCACGTCTGCACAACAAGACCTCATCAACGACAATCAACAACTTTCCTGCCCAGTCAGCATTGAACTGACTGCGGAAGTCTTCGTTTGTGTTGAATGTGGTATTGTCTTGAAACACCGCTTTCAAGAAATTCAAGAAGGTCGTCTTACCTGTATTGCGCTCTTCAGACACCAACAACAGAATTGGTAGTTTCTGTGTCGGTTGCCTATAAAGCAGTTGCATATAGTCCAATCCTAATTCAAACTGCTCACCGAAAATATGGCGCATCAGTTTTATGATGTCAGGAAACTCGCCCTCAACAGGCACATGAGTAATTGGCTCATACAAATTGTAGAAGCCATCTATCTCTTTATGGTAATCTGTATGACTTGGCACAGTACAGAAGCCATCATATTTTTTGATAGGCGGAGTGTGGCTTTTGCCATAGTCTTGACGGATTGTCCCAAAACTCCATGGTATGCGACGCAATACTGTCGTTCCATTGGCTAAAGGTTGGTGTGCCAGTTTGTACAGAGATGTACCCACACGAATGTATTCTTCTTTAACGTCTGCCATATCGCTTGCTGTTTATAAACGACATTGCTTCCTGCTCCATTTCCTCCTGCGACTTGCGATAAGTGCCACTGCTCAACCATTGGTCAATCTCGGTTTTGTTAAACAAGATACTTTTACCCCTCTTGTGAAATGGGATTTTCCTCGCACTTGTCCAACCGTAAACAGTTTGCTCAGCAGGATGATTAGGCAGATACTCTATCAGAGCAGCCACATTCATCCATTGAGGTTCTTCGCTTTTCTCTGTGGGCATCAGTCTGTCCACTTTGTCGCCCAATTCATTGAGCTTGTCGTACATGACAGCTATCATCTTTGGCATGTCATTGAATGAGATATTTTTGCTATCCATGTTGATAAATATGTTTGTTTTCTGGATACAAAGGTACTTCTCTTTCCAAGTGGAGGTTTGGGGGTATTTGTGGGGATATACAAATACAAGAAACGCTATTCGCTTGATAGTCAGCGGATAGCGTTTCTTGCAGCAGTTAAAGTCTGTAAAGTTTGTGGGAATATGTGATTATGTGTGGGTATTTGACCTTTAGGTGCTCCTTTCCAGAGCTTCTTGGATGATTTCCTTAAATTCCCGATTGTTTTTTGAGGCATTAATAGACACCACATCCTTGCGGTGTTTGTCATAATATTCATAGGAGATACCGCATAAATCCAATATCCCTTCAATCCATGTCTTGGCGAAATCAGCAGGAACAATAGTTTGCGAAACGACATAAATCATATAACAGATGCGTTGTTTCTCGCCAGGCAGTGTGGTTACTTTCTCCTTGGGCAGTTTGAGATTGAGGAAACAAAAGAAATCGCTTGCAGGCATATTCTTGAATTGCTTGCCATTGCACGTTTGAAAGATGCTGACGCACACGCCAAGACTTACTATGTCCTTCAGTTTGGCAACTTCTTTCAGAAGCAGTACTCCCTCATTCATGTGTTCCTCTCCTTTAGTAAACGTTTGGCATCTGTTCTGATAGCATCTGTTATCTCCATCATCTTTGCTGCCCATAGCAACAAAAACTGCATCTCAAAGTAATGCACATGAGCACAATCTTTCTCTTTCATTTTGAGTATAGCATAGCACTCTTCTGTCTCCTCGTGTGCATTTTCATAGTCAATCTTTGTCTTCTCACATCGAATATCCAAAACTCTGTAGTCTTCCGAATTGAAGTCCATCATATCAAGTCGGTTGCTTAATGATTGATATTCCTGCCACAACTTGGTTGATTTTTCTTTAGCTCTATTCCACTTATCTTGATATGCTTTCAAGTGTCTCTGCTCCAATGAAGCGAAATTCACCTCATTCCATACAGACATATCTAAAGAGAGAAGACGTCTGATAAGTCCCTGTAGCTTTGTGACGCATACAAGTAAAGCCCCGACATTATCATGGGCACGTTGTTCCGCTTCATCAATGAACTCATTGGTGTTCTTGTATTCATCATAGAAGCGGACAAGGACAAGCACATCCTTGAAACTCACATCACTAACTCTTGCCTGAGTTTCTATTACCTTGTTTACCTCTTGCAGTTGTTCTGCAAGCACCTCAATCATGTTCGACATATATAATAAGGTATGTTTGTTATT
>ERZ791794.705-NODE-705-length-21358-cov-22.639487_pt1 | contig 21358 bp, 20 predicted proteins | sample MGYA00510312_ERZ791794 | MGnify/ENA primary metagenome ERZ791794 (study PRJEB30046, sample SAMN00791977) | human gut metagenome | study: EMG produced TPA metagenomics assembly of the A metagenome-wide association study of gut microbiota in type 2... | reverse complement strand
TCTACCATTTCCTCAAACAACTTACCATCCATCTTACTCTTCAACAAAGTGGCTGACTCCCTGATGAGATAATGTATAGTTGTACTTCAGAAACTCTACATAGTTATAAGACTACTTGTACTTGCTAAACGTAGCCAAAAGCTATATCTAAAGCAATGATTCCTACCAAAGATACCAGCTAGAGTCAACCGGCCCCCCCACAACTCCAGTATAACGATAATAATCAGACTGGATATATCTATAAATATTTTTCATTTCACTAGTTTACCACCATTTATCTTATATCATATACACCTCTTCCACCAGACATATAAATCATCTGCCCAGTTATCATATTTCCCATATCACTTACCAAAAATAAAGCTAAATTAGCAACCTCTTCTGGCATTGCCATTCTACCAAAATGATTATGTTCAGTATCGATGCTATCACCCTCATTCCAATTGATTAGACCTGTTGCGACTTCTCCTGGAGCTATTCCATTCACAACAATACCAAAAGGTTGCATTATTTGAGCCATACCTAAAGTCATTCCTTCTAATGCTCTCTTAGATATTCTATAAGGCGACCATGATGGTTCCCCACCAGTAGAAGAGCTAACATTAAGGATATGTCCTTTGATATCATTTTCTTTCATATAAGAGGCTACTCTTTGACTTACAAAATAACAGCCCTTCAAATTAATATCCAACACCCTATCATATTCTGTTTCTGAAACTGTCCAAAAATCGACATTTTCAGTATGAGTACCTGCAGTATTCACTAAAATATCAATCTTGCCCCAAATAGATATAGCCTGAAGAACCATTTCGTTTATGGTAGAGAGTTTCTGTAAATCAAAACTAATGAATGCTAGATTCTCATGCAAAGGGAAAGAAGTCTTTGCCTTTTCTACATTACGGGAAACAACTATAACCTTACATCCACTATCAACAAATGAATTGACAATAGCTTTTCCTATTCCACCATGCCCCCCCATAACTAATGCGACTTTATCTCGCAAGAGATTTGGAATAGTAATCTGTGGAATGATTGGATGTATTTCTTTACGTTTAGTTTCTTTAATATACCAACGTAACAAATTCTTTACTTTATTAGCTATACTCATAATTATAGATTTTTTAAATCTTTTTCTAAAGCTTTTCTATTTTTCTTGATAATGTATTTTGCATAAGTTATAGGAAACATTGTAATAAGTATCATCTTAATTTTATGTTTCCAAGACACTTCACTACGTAAAAGGACGGAAGAAAGCATCGCCTTTGTTTGTACAAGACACTCCTCGTATTCCTTTGCATATTCTTGCTTAGAATTGGTTGCAGTAATCAGCATAAGTATAAAATGATAGCAACTCCAAATATGATAATTGACAGCAGCTTTAAGACGCTTTGTTGGATGAACCAACTTATTACCAATATTCTTGGTGTTCCACAGAGCGTTTGTACCCATAACTACTTTAAAATTGGTAAGTCCGCTTCCAGCATTATTCAATCTATAATTATAAACTTTACGGGAGCCTACCCCAACATGGTTAGCACATTGGGCAGCCATACATGAGAACCAATGACCTTCTCCTGACCAAGGCACATTAAAATCAATATGATTATCTTTAATCAAACTCGTTTTATAAAGTTTGTTCCATGGTCCAATAGGTATTTTAGGATAAATAATCTGAACTGCAGCTTCCTCTGCAGTCCAAGTTTCAATATTATCCGCAGTAACTTGCTCCCTATCTCGTGTAGTAAAAATATACTTACTCATAGACATATCTGAACCTGTATCTACAGCAAGTTTTAAAAGATATTCAACATAATCTGGTTCCAGCCAATCATCGCCATCTATGATAGAGAGATATTCACCAGTAACCATTTCCAAACCTTTATTGCGTGCTTCACAAGCTCCACCATTTTTCTTATGAAGAACTTTTATTCTAGAATCTAGTGCAGCATATTTATCACAAATTTCACCACTGTTATCAGGCGATCCATCATCAACAAGGATAACTTCAATATTCTTGTAAGTCTGGTCAATAATTGAGGTAATCAACTTATCTAAAAACTTAGCAGAATTGTAAATAGCTACAATTATAGATACTTTTATCGATTGATTTTCTTTCATCGTTTTATAAATTTATTTGTTATTTTAATTATTACTATTGATAACAGCTCTTTATTAAGTAACAGCAATATTACAATTGCCAATAGTTGCAAAATAAAAAACAATATGTTATCTGGAAATATGAAAAGAAGAACTGTTTGAATAAAAAGAATTATATATCCAAAAACATCCTTAAAAAGATTAATCTTCATATTCATATACTTATTAATACCATTGATTCGTAAATACCAGATTAAGCCATATGATACAGGAGAAGCAATAGCAGCACCCATTACTCCAACTTTCCAAACCAGTACAAAGGTAAGCAGAAGATTAGTAACAGCTCCCATAATACTTGTTTTTGCAAATATCTTTGTATCTTTAGTTGCTGCATAAATTCCTCCAACATAACCACTTAATGCACCAAACACAGAAGCAATAAGCAAAAACGGAACATATTTCCATGCATTATAAAAGTCATTTGCATACAAGACCTTAGCCATTACTCTTGAAAGCATAATCAACACAGAGCATACCAAAACCATACACAAATTATACGATTGATACATCCGGGTAAAGAATCCATTTTTATCATCTTTATCATACCCTTGTACTGCCGACATAGTCCAAGCTTGGCTAAATATACCTTGAAACATCACCAAAATAGATGGTATTTTATAACTAACCGAATAAATACCATTGGCTGCAATGCCACAAAACCAAGTGATAATATAACGATTAGAAACACCATTAACCCACCATGATATATTATTCAAAATAAGTGGCTGACTATAGTTTACCATATCTCGGTGAAGCTGCTTATCACGTGATGTTATCTGAAAATATTTCCATCCCTTTATTGCCATAAACAAATAGATAGACTGACTAAAGCTTCCTATTATAGTTGCCAAGAAAAATCCTAGCAATCCCATATGAAGAGGTAAGAGAAATAACAAATTAAGAGCTATCATGACAGCAGAACTCAACACCCCAGATATTGCAACTTCCTTAACTTTATCAATTCCTCGTACGAAACAATTTAAGAATCCACTAATAGCATTACTTGCAAATAATAAGAGAAAAAGTACTGGATAGTCGTTAACTATTGATATAACATCAAAGTAATAATTCAATCCAATTAATATGCCACCAAACAACACACTTGCAAACATGTGTAAACAGCAGATGGAAAAGATCTGCTTTCTATCCACATCCTTGTCTAAAGGAAAGCGCAATGCAGAATCACATATATTCAAAGAAAGAATGGGAACAAGCAACGATACAGTGGTATTCATCAAATCATAAGTACCATAATCGGCTGTAGAAAGAACATACGTATATAATGGGACTAAGAAGAAACTTAATAACTTCGTACCAAACTGTCCTATGGCCAACAGACCCGTATTTTTAGCCAGCTCCTTAACTTCTTTCATCCTGAACTATTTTTAATGCATTAATAAGATATTGCTGAGAATCTTGAATTTCTCTTTTTATGAGATGGTCAACCTGCCCGAAATCAATATCAGTAAGAGCATCAATAAATTCTAAGTGATTTTCATCAATTAGTCTCTCCTTTAGCCCTACCTTACCTAATAGGTTTTCTACTCTAGAATTCTGACTGGCAACATCATTATCTTTAAATCGCTTGAATACAACAAATGCCTTATTATATATCATTGAGAAAATTGCAGCATGAAAAGAGTCTGTCATTACATATGAAGCACTAGCTATCATATTAAGAAATTCTAGTGGACCAGCCGGTTCAGCTTCATCAATATGTAAATTAACCCCACATGCTTTAACTACTCTGACCTTTAAATTATGCAATTGAGCATAATTATATGCAGCCGATATATATCCTTGATTGTTTGTCAGAAGATACAAAAACAAATATTTATCTTGTTGTTTGTTCAAATCATTATCAATTAGTTTAAACCAGTCTTTTCTATCTATAAGCAAAGTCGGGTCAACAACAACTTCTATTGGCTTTTCAGTAACTTCTTTCATTGCATTTACTGCAGTTTTTTCTCTCACAGAAATAAACGAAAAATCAGAAATTAATTCAGAAAAACGCTCCTTGCATTCAGAAGGAATGGATTTTACGCCTATACTTGGAGCATAAGCTATTTTCGGTTTTGAAGCAAAACTTGCAAAATAGAATTCATTTCCATTTCTTTTAAAACCACCAGGATTCCATATCTGATCGCTACCACACACAAAGGCATCATATCTTTGATTAACATCATACAAAGAAGCGACCTGATAATCTACATGCAAATATATTTTTTTAAAAGCCTCATATAAATTACCAGATTCTCTATCTTTCTTAACTGATTTAAAAAGCTTCGGAAAGAAAAAGTACTTGATATATTCTTTAATTGCTATTCTTATTTTCAAACTTAATGGTTGTTTAACAGAATATTGGTAATCATTTAATAATTCCACATCATAACCATTTTTGCGAAGGAAGCTCTGCAAAGCATATGCTTGAAGAAACGTACCAAAATTATGATAACAACACCACGTTATAATTCCTACCTTCATACAAACCTTTATATTTTGCATAGATCAACATTGATATCGAATGGTGAATCGAAGTCTTTCAACATCGCATGCTTTGTATCTTTCTCTGAGAGATTGGCATGTTCTGTTGGGATTTTCCAATCGATACCGAGGGTTTCATCGAGAATAGAAATACCTCCATCAGCCTCTGGATGATAGAAGTTATCACACTTGTATTGGAAGACGGCTGTCTCTGAGAGAACAGCAAAACCATGAGCGAAGCCCTTAGGGATGAAGAACTGGCGATGATTGTCTTCTGTCAGCTCTACAGCCACATGCTTACCATAAGTTGGCGAGCCTTTACGAATATCCACAGCGACATCGAGAACTCTACCTTTTACGCAGCGTACCAGCTTGCTTTGTGTGTAAGGTGGACGCTGGAAGTGCAGGCCACGCATCACGCCATAGCTACTCATAGACTCGTTGTCTTGGCAGAAGTGAACACTATGTCTCAGGATTGGGGCAACCTTTTCTTCAAACTCTCGCTCGCTGAAGCTCTCAAAGAAGTAGCCACGAGCATCACGGAAGAGGCGTGGCTCTATAATGAGAACGCCTTCTATTTCAGTTTTGATTATATTCATCGTTTTATATTTTAAGAAAGGCAGGCTCCATACCAAGAGCCGAAAAGTAGCTTATAAAATAAGCCCCAGGCATTTCACCTGCCATAATTATTTTCTGCTTAAAATTCCAAATTCTTTTTTAATGTTTGATCTTTCTCATCAAGTATTGAAAGGAGATACTTGCCATAGTCATTCTTCAACATAGGCTGAGCATTCTCTCTCAATTGTTCTGCGGTAATCCAACCCTGACGGTATGCGATACCTTCCAAGCAAGCTACCTTCAAGCCCTGGCGCTTCTCCAGGACCTCAATAAATGTGGATGCTTCAGAAAGAGAATCATGGGTTCCGGTATCAAGCCAGGCGAATCCTCTTGCCATGGTCTGTACCTTCAGCTGCTTATCCTTCAAAAACTCCTGATTAACGGTGGTAATTTCCAACTCACCACGAGCGGATGGTTTGATATGCTTAGCAACATCTACCACCTTGTTAGGATAGAAGTATAAGCCAACCACGGCATAGTTGCTCTTAGGATGTTCAGGCTTCTCTTCAATGCTCAGGCAATTGCCTTGCTCATCAAACTCAGCAACTCCATATCGCTCCGGATCACTTACACGATAGCCAAAAACGGTAGCCTTGTTATTCTGTTCAGCATCTACTACTGCCTGATGCAGCATCTGATTCAATCCAGCACCATAGAAGATGTTATCTCCCAAAACAAGGCAAGCAGCATCATTACCAATGAATTTCTCACCGATAATAAAGGCTTGGGCTAAGCCATCTGGTGATGGCTGCTCTGCATACTCGAACTTCACACCTAACTGGCTTCCATCGCCTAAAAGGCGTTTGAAACCTGGTAAGTCAAATGGTGTTGAAATAATGAGTATCTCACGGATACCTGCTAACATCAATACTGATATTGGGTAGTATATCATCGGTTTATCAAAGATTGGTATCAGCTGCTTGCTGATACCCTTTGTGATAGGGTACAAACGTGTACCGCTTCCACCTGCTAATACTATTCCTTTCATATAATTATTATTTATTGATCAATAACCTGTTTTCTAAAATCATCCCGTCCTTCTTTACCATTAAAGAAGGAGTTTTTTCTACCTCTCCGTCTCTCCTGCAAAGAAAGACTTTTTTCGAAAACCTACCAGTCCTTCCTTACCCTTAAAGAAGGCTCCACCTCTCATCTCGGTCTTCTCTCCTCAGGCGAGAAGAAGAAAACCGCCCTACTCGGTGCTCGGAACCGCTACGCTCTAAGGTTGGCGGACCATCAAAGGTCTACGCCATATTGTGCGGGATGGGACCGCCTGGGCATGAACTATTACGGAAAGGCTACATCCCAATTGCAAAGACGGCATTATAGCATACCGACAATACTGAAATCTTTGGTTTTATCATAAAATTCAATTTAGTCTATTTTTCCAAATTTAGATTCAGCTTCCTCTATACTCATCAATTCTAATTTAGGTCTTGTTTCTATTTTGGAATAGGAACCAAGCATGTCATTTACTATATTATCCCATTCTTTTTTGGAAAACAGAAATTTTATGTTTTTGAGAATTGATTGATGATTTATAAAAGAACGAATGAAAGGGACTAAAGCGGTAAACAATGTAAAGAGAATAGAATAAGGCATATTTAATTTCAATATTGAACCAACACAAACGAATGCCACAACTATAAAATATATCCCAATGCTAATTATTGCCTTTTTCTGCTTTGCGCTCATCTGTTTGTTAACCCACTCTTCTTTTCGCCTTTTATATTGTTCCAATTCCCTTTTATGGTCTGCTATTCTCTGCCTGTTTTCTCTCTCAACATAGCTAGCAATCACTCGCCTGGCTAATTCTTGACTAGCAGCAGCCCTGCCATCAGATTGTGCAATTTTTTCTTTAGCTTGCTGCTTTTCTAACTCATTACTTGCTATATACGCATCTATATCTTTAGCTCTTATGAAATTAAGATAAGTCTCTTGGTTTGTAGAATGCAGATCCTCAGGCTTAATTGAATGAATATGTAAACCTGCCAAAGCTGCTTTTTTCTTTTCAAGATTAAATTTTCCTTCTTTATCTTCTTTAACAAGTTTCTTAAATTTTTGAGCAATTGACTCACTAACACTTGCAGACATAACAATTCGGGCTTTTGTCAGAATATCAAGTGAAGTGAGCTTCATTTTTGAAGCCATACCTTTATCTGCTATGAGCCAAAACCTATTGGTGATAAAATCTAGGCAAGTTGCCAAAGGAACATCACCTTCCTTCCGTATGCCATCATCAAAAGCAAGCTTAAATGTCAAACTATTTCCGGTCAGGAGGATATGCCCTATATTTCTAAATATGTTTTGAGGTTTACCACCACGCTTAATATTTATATAATTGAGAAGGCGCAGTTTATCCAAAACATTATCTTCTGTTACTGAATCGTCCTGAATAAATTTTTCATGCTCTATATTCAACTCATAATTCGCTTTATCATAATAATTCTCTTGACGGTCGAGCAATATACCATTTTCCGTTAAATCATCGAAGAATTCTGCTTCTAGCTCTTTAACATCGCTTGCAGACTCACAACGATCTACAATATATTTCATTGCTGTTTTTGATGGATCAAGTTGTTTTTGTCCATTTACTATATCTTCAGCAATAGCAAAATAGTCCTCTATTTCTCTTCTTGTTTCACTAAAATAATAGAGCGAAATCAATTTCTTTTGAGCTCGCTGATTAATATCCGTAACTAATTTGGAGAAATCTTCATATAAAGTTTTGAATAATTCTCCATTATAGCCAGCTCTATGAAACAAGATTTCTGTTTCTAGATATATATTTAGTTTCGTATCAATACCATCTATTTTGTCGTAATTGGTATTATAGGTTAACCCGACAAATATAACAACTCCTAATCGAATTCTATTCAATTGCTCCGAGAAAACCGTATCCCCAGAATGAGATATTATAAAACTACTTATACAATTTTTAAATTCTACATCAGAGTTTTCATCTATTACATATGAACAAAAAGAATTATAAAGAACTTCCTTTTGCATTTCGTTCAAAGCAACATTCTCTTCATTTTCGACATGTTGCAACAGAGCCTCGAATATTGCTTGATTTCTATCTTCATTGTCTTTCTCTAAAGAAGAAATAGTTTCTTCATCCAACAACTCCTCAAAGGTTCCTTGGTATGTATAAAATGATTTTTCACAATTTAAGAATGTCAATCTTTTGAGTGATGTCTTTACAACTGCAATTGGCAGATTAAATCCATATGCTTCCTTTATTTTGTAGCAAAACTCTTGAAGGCTAAATCCATGTAATTTTTGGTCACAAATCAACTGCTGGGAAAAACTTGCGATAACAGAATACAAGTCTTTCTTCTCATCATATAAAGTCTTGAATATAGCCAGTGAAGCCATACATTTTCTTGCGTCCGATATTCTATCCATAATTTATTATGCTACGTTCTTATACTTATTGACAATATCCAGCGTACCAGCCGTCGAGCTCTCATCAATGATGAAGTACTCAATGTTTGGATACGTTTGATTAATGACAGAGAGAATCGTTTTCTCAATGTCGTTGACGGCATTATAGCATACCGTTACTACTGAAATCTTTGGTTGGATCATTTTATTTATCTATTTATTCTATCTTCATAAGAGTCCCATATAAATCGTACAATTGTCATACTTGTTCCAACTGCCAATTGAGCATGACGTTCCTGCAAACCTACATATCGAGAGTCCTTACCATGACCTGTGCCATAATTATTGCGAAGTTCTGCCAAGTTTTGTAATATAGCTTTCAAATTTCCCAATATAGCCTTTATCGCCTTAGCATCGGGTATGTTATCAGGAATTTGCTTTGGTGTAATCCTTATAAACCTAAGCGTTTCATCTAACAATTGATTTAAGTTCCACTTTGTATCAATTGCTATACCGTTATCTAACAAGATTGTTTTGCAGCAACTTTCCACCAGTTCCTTAGCCTTTCCAATAGCATCTGTAGGATTATCATGCTGGAGTTTCAGCATTTGCTCCAATTCTTGTGATATATAATCATTTGAGAAGCGCTTTGCCAGATTCTCCTTAGTCACTTCCACTAAAACATTTGCACCTTGCTCTCTTTCTAGTATTTTCTTACACTGTTTATAAATACGTTCATATGCTCCACCTGATGTTGTCTCGTTCTCAAAAGCATATACAGAGGTTTCGTAGTGCAACATCAAATCAGCAAACAGTTTAAGAACATTACTTTCTGGAGCTTCCGCTATATAAGCCATTAACGACTTACCTTTTGAAAGATGATATTTGGAGCACAACTGCACCCCAATACTAGAAAGAGTAAAAGCATCAAAATCTGCTGTTGAAAAATCAAGTACATAGCCACAACGATTAAACAACTGTGCAAACAATCCTTTTTCAATTTGTGAAATCATACTCTATCATTAAAATTTTAAACTACAATATAAGAGCTTTATACTAATCGTTTTTTATCCCCCTTGCATCTTTTAAATGCTGATGTAATGGCATTGGCTAATTTATAGTATGATAATTTTTGAATCGTAGACAAACCAGAATTTTCAATACTATAAGTTCTCATAAGCTAATATTTTAAATGAGGTACTCGACATTAGGGTACGTTTGATTAACGACAGAGAGAATCGTTTTCTCAATGTCGTTGACGGCATTGTAACATACCGTCACTTCTGAAATCTTTGGTTGTATCATTGTCTTACCTCCTCGTTTTTAGAATTGTCAAAATACTCATTTATTTCATTCAATAAACTCTTAAGACCATCCATATTATCCTTTGAAGTTAAATCCGATTTAATCTTTGCGATAAGCTGTTCTTTCGTACCAAATACTTTTTCATCATAATGAGTTACTACCGAATTAAGTAGACTGCCATCAACTACATCAACAGCTATTTTGTCGGCTTTAAAAACACATAACGCAATTAAATATCCATAACAATAATTGTAATCATCAGACTGCTTGCTTAAAACGACTCCAGGCAATGGACGTTTTGTTCTAAAGGCTAGTGCACAAGAATACAAAACAAAATTTCCTAACAAAGAATTCCTTGCTAAATAATCAGATTTACTATCAGACTTATCAGGAGAAGCCAAGGCCTCTTTAGCCACTAAATGACTAAATGTCTCCTTTATATCCGCTTGACCTTCCTTCACTGTTGCAACGCCCGATTTGATTTCATCTACCTTCTTATGCAGTTTATCTTCCAACTCAGAAAAGTTATTCAGCTGCTTAGTTATATTTCGCTCTATATCACGAACTCCATTCAGTTGGTCAGAAGAAGAATTACCTGACTGGATGGAATACACAATAGAAACTACAGCCAACACTATTGAAGTTATAGTTGATGCAAATGAAAAATTATCGAATGCATATCTTGATATTCCAAAAGGTATATGCAAAATTAGTACTACAATAATCAGAACTGCTATCAACAAGACGTAATAAAGGTGATGAATATTGACTTTCATAGACCCACTATTATGTTCTTTACTGTCCATAACTACAAATTATTATTCAACCATTTAGAAACTTCATCAGACAATCCATACCATGCAGCTGGAGCAGAAATTGCACCAACAAACAGCTTATCGTTAGAGTCCAAAGCTTGTTTTAGCTTATCTCTCAACTCTGTATGGCTCAAACTACTTTTTACAATAAAAGCAGAATAACCTATTTTTGCCCAAGCATACTCAGACTTTATCAAATCTATCAACTTGTCATAATTTTGACCTGGTTCACTAAGGTCGTATGATATAAAATATGTTCTCATTTTCTTCTTAAAGTTTTATTGTTACCCATAAATTCCTAACAAGAATAAGACAAGCAGGGAATCAGCCTGCCGAAGTCCAAAAATTATCCTCTTATCATTCTCTCGTAAGCTTCCTGCCCTTGTTCTCTCATCACTTCATTACGAACAGCTTCTAACTGCTCTTTAGCCCATTCACGAACTGTTGGGTTCTTATGCTCCAATAGAGGTTGAATGCAAGGTATTCTTTGAGCTATGAAGCTTGAGAATCCATCCACTCCACACCAGCTAAACGTGCCCATATTAGCAGAGAATTCATCAAGCATCTGCTTTTGGTTGCCAAAATTATCGCACAGCCACAAGAAGAATTTACTAAAACTATCTTGCTTTCCCTTATCCGTATACTCATATACAGGACACATGTTAGCTAATCTTGCTGGCAAATAATCAGAATATTTAAAGCAAGCCTCCTTCAATCTTTCTATATCACATTGAAACAATGGGCCTTTACCAGAACCTAGACCAGAGCCCAAATTAAGATAGAGAGACATACGATAAGCCAATAATGAATCAGAAGAACCTAACTTTGCTAACAAATCATCTAGTACCACATCTTGATACTTAGGAAGCAAGGTAAAGTAGATATTATCAAATGGGTTATCAATATAATCCAATTTTACCAAAACATCCATGATTCGCTGGTGAATAGAAAAAGCAAAGTTTTTGTTACTTGACTCTCTTAAAACATCACCAAACGCTTCTACAATTTGTCTGTTAAGATAACCAGAACTTTCCTTAAAGTCAAAATTTAAAAGAATTTCCTTATATTTTTCTAAACATCTTACTTTTCGAAGTTCATCAAGGTTTATATAATTGAGATGATCAACCAAGAATGGATAACCTACAGCTTTTTCATTTACTCCACCATTATGTAAAATATCAAAAATTTTAAAGACATCCAATAAGGACTGATAATTATACATCCTTAAATATTGATTGATTCCGTCATCGTCATATTGTCCATTATGATATTTGCTAATCAAGTTCAATAATCCGGTAAAAGTTTTATCATCTAAAACACCTATAACACTTGCAGACAAGCGATAATAGCCTTCGTGTTCTATTACCCCCAAAAAACTTAATACTATTTCGTTTTTGCCTATAATACGTATATAAGTGGGAATAAAGTTGCCTGCATATTCTTTCGGAAACGTCAAGACCCACCTCAACATTCCTTGAAACAACTCCATTTGAGAATCATTATTCTTGGTCAATTCCGCTAAAGCACGAATAAACCAAATTTGATTCATTTCCTTATCTTGTAAAATTTCCAAAAAATCATTATGTTCAAAGATTCTTTTTTTAAGAAATTCCTCTGCAAATGGTTTCATCCGTTCTGTCATTAATTGTGCATATGCCGCATAATCTTCGCCTATGCGACAATGATTGTCTTTTACAAAAGAAGACAATTTCCCCAAAAATGTTTTAGGAGCAAATTTATCAAGCATAGTTTGAAACTCTGCACGATAAGCATCGGTTCCTTTAAAGCTGAATTCTAGATAACTCGCTAAAGAATCACGAGCAGCCATCCAATCATAATTACACTTTTCCCCTACAAAATTTAAAATGTCAAACAATATATCCTTTGCACCAAATCTTGCTAAATCCGAGATATGCTTTGGAAACTTTTCTTTCATTGCCTCCAGCAAGTTATTATCTTGATTGGTAATTTCCTTTAATACTATAGCACAATCTCTCCAATAAAAAAGGATTTCACTCACCTGCGGTTGATAATCATCATTTGCATCAGGTAATCCATTAGTATTGCTCCTATAGAAATGGCCTGTCATAAACGCATGGTCTATAGCATTCAGGAGAAGAGGGAAATTAGCTTCTTTCTCACACATAGACTGTAACAAAGTAATTCTTTGTTTAAGATTAGCTTTGGTGCCTGATAAATAAAGATGAAACAATTGCACAAAAAGACCTGTGGCATTATTTGCTATTTCTTCATTTTCCGCCACAGCTAAAATTCCCAAGCTTTTGGCTGCGTCATCAAATGCCTCATCAGAATGACATACATTCTCCAACGCCCATACTAAATTTCTCCTAGCATCTCCATCCAAATAACCTCTTAGCCATACAGTACTTTTCGAACTCAAAAGATCATAAAGATTCTTTGCTACCATTACTGGACTCACAAGCCCCATAGAGAGAAATAGCTGTGAGCCAGCTTTAGAAAACGCTATTCTCTCATTATGAAAAGCCCCTGTCTGTGGATTATTTAGTTCATCAAAAAGTTGCTGGGTAAACTTTGAAGCAGGCATTCCTGTGATACGCTTATCCAAAGCCCTAAACAAACGTCTCTTTAAACCCTCTTCCTGTTGATTAATGTCATCAACAATGTCAGCGATTTTGCTGCCATATTTTTTCAGCCATGACTCGGTGAGCCATTCTGCTAAAGGTCTAGGGCGTATCCTGATACATGAACCTTCATGCTCCATCAGTTGTCTTCCCTCATAGTCATTTATAGTATTTTCAAACTCATTGTCAACAATGTCCTGCCGAAGATTGACATTATGGATTCTGCAATGCTTTCTGACATAATCATATTCATCGCTCACTCCCAAATCCTTACCCAATGGTTCAAAGAGCGAGATTGCGCGAAGTACATCCAGACGTTGCTCCGTAAGTTCTCCACTACCTCTTAAGATAGTACTCAAAACTGCATCGGAATTTTCAATCTGCAAATTACCTTTTTTCTTATAAGCTTCTATCAAGAGAAGTGCCATATAAGGTATATTTCCGCTTCTATCCTTTATAGCTTGGACTATATCCCGTTTCTCTTCTGGAATATTTGCTGTTTGCAACATTTTATCAACGACTTCTTCTGTAACAGCATATGTCAGTTCCAACAAACTACCATTTATTGCTTTTTCTTCAGGAGTCATCACATTATAAATCGTTATTAATCTTGCTTGAGAACCAACTTGCTCTAAGTATTTTACAGCATCATTCATACTTTGTTCATTGCAATTATCTATCACAACGGCAGTAGGGGAAAACTCTCTCAACAATCCTTCCAATCCTTTCAGACAATCAGGAGAATTCGAATAATATACATTTTCCAGATCTTTAAATGCTTCAAATACAATTCTTGTCTTACCCATACCAGATAAAGCCATCAAACGGAAATTGCCAGAGCCATTGCGTAATTGGGCTATACATTTATCTATGCCTTCGCAACGAACAAATGGATATTTCAGAATAGAAGCACCACTATTGTTCAAATAATCCTGTACAAGCACAAAAGGATACACTTCACGACGTCTTAACTCCTCCTCACGTTTTTCCAGCTCTTTACATTGTTGTTCATATATAGCCTTTATCTGCTCAGCATTAGGAACTATCAATTCATTTATACCATCAGTACCAAAGTTTTTATCTAACGTGAACTCCTGAAAATTTCGTTGCACATAACATTTAACAACATATTTTACACCAGATTCGCAATCAATGATTTGAAAAGCATTTTTATATGCATAATTTTCCTCATAAATATTAGCCACTAATGAGCCAGAGGTATTTATTTCACAAAAAGCCTTATCCTTGCTTGGTGCTTGCATAAAAGTATAACCACGATGAGAATGCCCGCAGAAAAACAAATCAAAATTCTCTGCACACTTTTGTTTTACCTCTAATTGTTCTATGTCTTTAAGACATGATATTGGATAATGCGTAAGCGCAATCCTGATTTGTTTACCTTTTAAAGACGAACTTTGTTCTGTAATTTGATTCAAACCCATAACTATCTTATGTGTGTCATCAAAACCACATCTCCAAACAGTATTTAAAGATGCAATTCCTATAGACAAGCCATCAACATCCATTTCAAAAGTAGAAGAGAACCGCCTAAAAGTATAGCCAACATCACTAAACCTTGAATAATATTCTTTTTCAAAAGTTTTGAAAGTATCAATTCGATGAGTAGCTTCTACCGTGTCTTTATCATCCACTATCTGAATGATATCACGACAAGACTTTATGTGATTTTCAATACCTTCTTCCGTAAACTTGTTATCAGCCTGTCTATCAATATCATGATTACCTGGAGTAAAAATAAATCGTGACTCTGGCAGATTCAAACATGCCATGAGTGGTGTGATAACAATCTCATGAAACTTTTCGAATCCCTCTTTCATATCATGAAATCCCCTACCTCCCTGATCTAACATATCGCCAGAAAATAGCACTAAATCTATCTTATGATCTTGCTTAATAGATTCCAAAGCCTCAATCATATAGTCAAGAACAGCCTGAGCCTTATCTATATTTTCACCATTCAAGTGAAAATCTGAAAAATGCAATATTCTCATAATTTAGATATTTATTTGTCTTTGTAAAATTGAAATTCAGAATACCCTCGTTGATTAGACAACCCTAATTTCAATTCTAACAAAATGAGTTTACCATCTTTATCTTTATAAGACAACATGTAAGGTATATAATGTAATTCTGAATTAGAAATTTCAATCATCAATTCTTCCCTACAATTTTCCAACACTTGTGGAAGATGAAAATTAAAAAGAGCTATTTTTATGAAAAGAGTTTCCCATTCTGCAAAATCAATTGACCTTTCTTTACTTCAACTTCTCGATCTTTTTTATTCTTACGCACAAAAGGGATATCCCATATATATCCATTATATGACATAATGTTAGCAATTCTAATCAAACGCTTCAAGAATAACTTCGACTCCCAAATATGCGTATATATCATCATTTGAAGATTAATATCATACGATACAGAATTACAATTTATCTTATCTGGATGTCTTAATCGTTCTTCATAACCCATCAAATACTCCGACAAAAAAGAATTTCTTGTCTCGTCAATATACTGCTCATACACAAATTCTGTTGCAAAAGGAACATATGGTGGTATCCTTGAATATAATTCATCCTTATAAGCTGAAGCTAGAAACAATGCATAACTTTTGTAATCTTTGGTTTTCATTTGCTGAAACATATATTCAATAAGCCCAACTACCTCAGTCTTCAATTTGTTATATTCTACATAAGTCATTTCCCTGATCTCATTTTTAGCTCGGTCAAGCACCCAAGGCAAATAATATAAAATTCTTGTTCTATGCTTTCCCAACAATATCTTAATGCTTATCACGTCTAAATGCAGAAGGCTCATACTGAAATTGAAATTTCGCATCAACCACATTTTTCTGAGTATTTTCATTAAAAGCCTTTAGCTCCTCCTGCTCTGATTCCTTAGCAAGCATATCAACTCTGATGTTTTTCAAAATAGCATATTTGTTGATAAGCGAGTTCAACTTATGGAACTTTTTACCATTATAGTATATCATCAGCAATTCATATTGAGAAAGTAAACTTCTCAATATACCAATATAGCTATATTTTGCTTCATCACTAAGACTTGATTCGTCCACATACTTCAATATTCTATAGAAGAGACGGAAATAATGATCCAAAGAATGAACTGGGTCTGAATCAAAAGCAATACTAATCTTGTCATCGCAGGCATACGCTTTAATGCCATATATTAATACAGAAGATGGCTTTTCAAATTCTTTTTCAAAATCCTCAAAATCAAAGATATTCATAACATTTCCTTCATATAATCGTTGAAACACATTTCTCTTCTCATATATACCATCACCAAGAATCGTCAAATCCAAGTCGAGTTCTTCTACTACTTGCTGAAACAGATGAAGCAACTCAAAGAAGTTATGCTCAAAACGCTCCACTCTCAAATCTTCCCTCTGCTGCAAATTGGCTTTATATTGCACCCAAAAGGCAATGAAAGTCAAGGCTGCCGCACCCCATGCGATAAAGGTGCCAGTGAATCCCTCTACTAAAGAGGCATTATCTTTGCCTGCTATACCATTTTCCAAATTGCAATAAAGTATTGGAGATACTATTGATAAAGCAAAAAATGCCATTATCAACAAGATAAACAGGCATTTGGGTAAGCCAAAGATATATCTATTATCTTCCATCATCCCAGAAAATTAAAGAATATACAATATCTGGCATAGGGGAAAGAAAATATCTTCCCTATGCTTATGCTTGAAGTAAAAGTAATAGCGAATTTATTCTAAGAGAAGCTACATAACAAAGTCACGAGTGTTTAAACGCATCATCTGTGAGTGTTTATCGGCTGGCGCATCAATTTACTAATCATGATAAATAATTTATCAGTATAGTTACCAATGCACCTAAGATTGTACCTATAATAGCACTAATAAAAGCAAACTTATAATTCGTCTTCGTCTGATCCTTGGCATATTGCGATGCATTTGACAAACCTTCTGAATGACCAACAATAAACTCATCTACCTCTGTATATGCTATTACTGCTTTCTCATATGCCTCATAAGACATTTCCTTGTCCGGAAACACCTTGGCTTCTTGTATCTTGGCAGCAAATGCCAAATTTCTTGCCTCCGAATGCAATCGATTCAACTCTGGCAAGAAATGTCCATCATCCACGATTGCAATGCATACATCCTTGTATTGATGATAAAAGTCTTGAACTTTACGTTCGTATACTATCACTAGGTATTTGTACGCATCCAGAATAGAACGAGACAGATGGCCTTTTGCCTTTCGTACTTCTTCTAAACAGGCAGCTTCTGGCTTGCCTGCCCAATAACAACGGGACACATGATCATTCATGGCTCGTATCTCATTCAATATGGGACCAGGGAAGTTCTGCGCAACACTCTCCTCAAAAGCCAATAGAGGCTTGAGCTTATTGGTGTATTCGGCATACAATTTACCAATAGCTTCTTGCACAACAGGTGACATTTGAGCCACGCATGACACCTGATTCTTATCATCTTCTTGCATGACCAAACGCTTTATTGAATTCTCTATCTATATCAGATACAACCTGTCCCATAGAAAGAAGCATATTGCCACGATAAGACATACCATCACTGGTTTCTCCCAACTTGAGAGAAACATGATTACTTTTCTCTATATGACGAATGATTTCATCTGAACTCATTCGCTTGATCGAAGAGATTGGCAAACCAACTTTTCGCTCTATTAACTCATTAAAACGAGATGATATTGTCTTATCCATAAATGCTTCTTTTAGAATTTTTCTGCAAAAATATGCTTTTTTCTTGAAATCGCCAAATATTTCTCTCATTATTTGCGCAGAATCCTACTTTTTTGCAAAGTTAAAGAAAAGTCTTGCTCCCCCTCCTTTTCCAATCCCCCACATCGTTTATCACCGCCCCGAAGTCGTAGCCGGCCACGGAGAGCATCTTTTCGCGGACGCTCTTCTCCATGCCATCCTCAAAGGGATGGAGGGTGACACCGGAATAACAGTCGCAGAAACATTGCTCCAATATATCCAGTATGCGACACATCTGAAGTATGCGCTCCCAGACAGAAGAGGTATTGAGGAGAAGGATGCGGATAGCGGCGTACAGCTGCATCACTGACACCGACTCGTGGTGACGGAAATGATGCTGCGCCCTGCTGCTGAGATGATTCTTCTCTAAATATCTTGCACTATAAACTTGATGACCTAAGCCATCCACTGCCAACAGGCGGTTCCCAATCTTGATGATGAGCTGGACTGGAACATAATCATTCTGGTTACTCATGAATTCAAACGTTATTTATGTTTAAAACTCGTTCCCTAGTAAGGAAACAAATGCGATGATATGTCACCGACTTTTTATAATTTTGCCAGCGTTAGACAAAAACAACGATGAATTCGTGAAAACAACTAACAATTTTTTATTTATTAATTTAACATAGGAAATGCAATCATGAACATTAACATTTTCAATGGCTACCAGTCTACCGTGCCTGCTGTCATCAAGTTCCAGCAAATGGTGGACATCATCAAGGGCGACAAGCAGCTCGCCGAACTGACGAAGCGTTACCGCATCACGCACCAGAGGGAGTACAAGAGCCAGTGCTACTGCTTCTCCGTGACCTGCGTCTTCCAGGGTGGCAAGGCGAAGAAGGACATCATCGAGGTGACGGGCATCGGATTTTCTGACTTCGACCATGTGCCAAAGGAGAAACTAGCCGAACTCTGCGCCAAGCTGAGAGAGGACAGACACACTTTGTTCTTCCACATCACCGCTTCGGGCGAGGGACTGCGCGTGCTCTATCGCTATGAGATGAAACCGGGAATGACGCTGGAGGAGCAGATGAAGTTCTATCCCACAGCCTTCCGTCATGGCAACCAGTATTTCTCCGACCTGCTGGGCGAGGAGTACGACGAGCATTGCTGTAACTTGGGCAGACTGATGGGTGCCGCCTACGACCCTGATGCCTTTTTCCGTCCCGATGCCGAACCTTTCAGCTACGACTGGCTGGTGGCACGACAGCAGGAGAAGACCTTGCAGGACAATGCCACGGCCCGATTGCGACGGGAGGTGAAGAAGATTGACCGTCTCTACGAAGACAAGCTTTCCAAGGAACTGGAACATGAGATGAAAACTTATGTGGCGGGCAGCAAGAATGAGTATGTATCGTGCCTCGCCTACAAGCTCAATGCCTTCGGTTTCTCTGCCGATGCCGCCCTGGAGTTCATCCGTCAGGAGTTTCCCGACTACGAGCGCCCGAAGGCTGCCGTAGACAGTTGCTACCGTCAGACTGAGGAGCACGGCAAGCGCAAGCACGAACTGCAACCCCGTCGCCATGAGGCGGGCAAGTCAGCTTCCGTGAACGACATCATCCAGTTTCTGGGCGAGCACGTGGATCTGAGGTACAACCAGATTACCATGAGGGTGGAGTATCGCATGAAGGAAGAAGGCGACGGAAAGGGCGCGGATTCTTCTGCCTCCGGACTTTGGCAGATTATCAACGACCGTGCGGTCAACACCCTGTGGAGTGAAATGTCGAAGACAAACCGTGCCGCAGTACAAGACTTCTTCCGTGTCATCGAGAGCAACTATGTGCAGCCGTTCAATCCGTTCACCGACTATCTGAATAGCCTTCCCGAATGGCACGAGGGCGACACCGACTACATACAACAGCTTGCTGACAGCGTGACCGTAAAGGGTGGTGAGGAGCAACAGAAGCTATGGACCTGCTACCTGCGCAAGTGGCTCGTGGGAATGCTGGCTGGATGGATGCTCGACGACGTGGTAAACAATGTGATCATCGTATTGATAGGCGCACAGGGCTCTGGCAAGAGCACTTGGATAGCCATGTTGTTGCCGTCCGAATTGCGCCAGTATTTCTACACCAAGACCAATGCCAGCCGCCTCTCCAAGGACGATCTGTTGGTGCTCGCCACCTACGGACTGATGCTTTGCGAGGAGCTGGACACGATGAAGCCCTCAGAGCTGAACCAGTTGAAGGCAGCCGTCACCATGCTCACCATCGACGAGCGTGCTGCTTACGCCCATTTCGCAGAGCATCGGCCACATATAGCCTCATTTGCTGCCACTGGCAACAACGTTCAGTTTCTTTCCGATCCTACGGGCAATCGGCGCTGGCTGCCCTTCGAGGTGGAGAGCATCCTGTCGCCCCGTGAGCATCCCTTCGACTATCCCAACATTTATGCCCAGGCTTTGCATCTGCTGCGCTCAGGCTTCAGATATTGGTTTACGCAGCAAGAGATTATCGAACTCAACCTTCACAACCACAAGTTTGAGGCACCCCGTCTGGAGCGGGAACTCGTTGCGCTCTACTTCGCCCATCCTACCGAGGAGCAGCATGGCATATTCATGACCGCCAGCCGTGCCCTGCAGATTATCGGGGCGGGCATCAGCCAGAAGCTCAGTGCCGTATATGTGGGCAGGGCTTTCTGCGAGCTGGGATTCCGCAAGGTGAGGGTGAACCACTGTTGGGGCTATCTCGTGATAGAGCGTGACGGCGACATGATCAAGGCTCAGCAAGTACACCTGGCGATGGAGGCAGAGGACGACTATTCGCAGCAGGAAACCGACCCCGACCTGCCCTTCTAGGGGTGGGTAGGGTAAGTAAGGGGAGGGTACTTTCTAAGACTTTCCTTATGTAAAGGTACGTTTACTATAGGAAAGATATAGTATATATATAGACTCCTAGAAAAATCGATTTCCTACTCACCCTAGTTAACCCCGGCCGTAAACAAGATAGTTACGATAGCTAAGTATCATGGTTACGATGGCTAAGTATCATAGTTATGAATCATAACCCTAATAGATATTTCTCTGCACGCGAATTACGTACTGTTTTTACTGAACATGAATTTCTTATTGTTTTTACTGAACACGAATTGCACGAATTAAACGAATAAGTTGCTTGAGAATGAAAGATTCGTGAGATTCGAGAGATTCGTGTTCAACATTTAACATTCAAC